>VAPL010133283.1_pt1 | contig 12391 bp, 9 predicted proteins | sample 3395061 | NCBI WGS metagenome assembly VAPL01 (sample SAMN08290444, study PRJNA428436) | hydrothermal vent metagenome | isolation source: Deep-sea hydrothermal vent chimney 2 | place: Pacific Ocean: Juan De Fuca Ridge | depth 2182 m m
AAGGAACATTCCGATCACATCGGCGTGCCGATAGTGTTCGTCGACGGCGACGGCGAGGAAACCCTGAATTCCGCCTCGGCGCTGTGGACGCTGCCAAAAAAAGACATAACCCCCGAACAGTACGGCGAATTTTACCATCACGTCGGCCACGCCTTCGATCAGCCGTGGCTGACCATCCACAACCGGGTCGAAGGCGTGCTCAGCTATACCAACCTGCTTTTCATTCCGTCGATGCCGCCGTTCGACCTGTTCACGCCGGAACGCAAGGGCCACGTCAAGCTGTACGTCAACCGGGTCTTCATCACCGACGATTGCGAGGGCCTGCTGCCGCCTTACCTACGGTTCCTGCGCGGCATCGTCGATTCCGAGGACCTGCCGCTGAACATCAGCCGGGAAATGTTTCAGCACGACCCCCGGCTGGCCAAAATCAAGTCCGGCCTGACCAGGCGGGTGCTGGGCGAACTGAAGAAGAAGGCCGACAAAAAGCCCGAGGAATACGCCGCCTTCTGGGCCAATTTCGGCGCGGTGCTGAAAGAGGGCCTGTATGAGGACCACGGCAACCGGGAAAAAATTCTGGCGGTCAGCCGCTTCAACACCACCGCTTCGGACAAGCTGCGCAGCCTGGATGAAATCGTAGGCGACATGAAGGACGGCCAGGAAGATATCTACTACATCACCGGCGAAACCCCGGAACTGGCCGCCCAAAGCCCGCAACTGGAAGGCTTCAGGGCGCGCGGCGTAGAAGTCCTGCTGATGACCGATCCGGTCGATGAATTCTGGCTGCCGGCGATCGGCTCCTATCAGGAAAAGCCGTTCAAGTCGGTGACCCGGGGTGGCGCCGACCTGGACAAGATCAAGGCCGAAGACGGCGACAAGGACAAAAAGAAGGACGACCAGAAACCCGCCGCCGGCCTGGACGAACTGATCGCGGCGTTGAAGATCGCGCTTGGCGATGCGGTCAAGGATGTCACCGTTTCCGAACGCCTGACCGACAGCCCGGTGTGTCTGGTTTCCGGCGAGGGCGATATGGATATTCATCTGGAACGGATGCTGAAACAGCACCGGCAAATGGATACGGCGACCGCCAGGATCATGGAAATCAACCCCGATCATGCGCTGATCGCCAAACTGGCGGCGACCGTTAAAAAGGGCAAGGGCGGCGCCGACCTGATAACCGACGCCGCCTTCCTGCTGCTGGATCAGGCCCGCATCGTCGAGGGCGAGGCGGTTCCCGACCCGGCCGAATTCGCCCGGCGGATGAGTTCGGTTATGGAAAAAGGCTTCGCCTGACGGTAACCTGTCGCCGGCGATTCACGTATCATGCCGGCGAGGGAAGTAGTGAAGTCAGGAAATTCCGCGACAACGGCCCTTGGCGTCGCGGCGGTGATTGTCGCCGCCATATTATGGGGTTCGACCGGGACGATCCAGGCCGTGCTTCCCGCCGGTCGCGACCCCCTGGCGGTGGCCTGGATAAGGTGTTTCATCGGCGGCCTGGCGCTGCTTCTGTTTTGCCTGTTCCATGGCCCGAACCGGCGGGCCATTCCGGCCCTGCCGTTTCGTCGGATCGGCGCCGCGGCGCTGGCCATCGCGCTTTACAATATTTTCTTTTTCAGCGGTGTGTCGATGGTCGGCGTCGGTGTCGGAACGGCGATTGCGCTGGGCAGCGGCCCGATTTGGGTATCGCTTTACGAGGCGCTGGCGCGGCGCAAGAGGCCGTCCCGAAAGGTGCTTTTGGGTCAGGCAATCAGCATCCTCGGCGTCGTCGCGCTGGTTTCCTCGAACGATCTGAATGGCGGATCGGCCTATGGCTACCTGTTCGCAGCGCTGGCCGGCTTGTCCTATGCGGCGTATTCGCTGCTGACCAGCCGCATCGGTCGCAGCGCCCCCAGCGGGGCGGTGGCGGCGGCGACTTTTGTGGCGGCGGCGGTGATCATGCTGCCGGTGCTGCCGTTTGCAAGTTTGGCCTGGCTGGGAGCCGGGTCGATAGCGCCGTTGATGTTTCTGGGCGTCGCCGTCACCGGGATCGCTTTTTTCCTGTTTACCTACGGCGTCGGCAAAATGGCGGCGTCATCGGCGGTGACCCTGACCCTGGCCGAACCGCTAACCGCCTGGGTGCTGGCGACGGTGGTGGTCGGCGAGGAGTTGAGCGCCCTGAAAGTCCTTGGCGCGGCGCTGTTGCTGGCCGGCCTGTGGATCGTCACCCGCTCGCTTTTTTCACTACCGCTTAAGACTACCCTCCAGGGTTAATAAGCGGCGTTTCCGCCCGGTCCCGCCGGCGTATCCGGACAGGCCGCCGTTTTTGGCGATGACCCGGTGGCAGGGGATTATGATGGCGACCGGGTTGCGACCGTTGGCCCCGCCCGCCGCCCGCACCGCGCCGGGCGACGGTGTCATGGCCGCCAGTTCGGAATAACTGATGGTCTGGCCATAGGGTATTTGCCGAAGCGCCGTCCAGACGGCTTTCTGAAACGGTGTGCCGCCGCTGTCCAGCACCAGTTTGTCGAACGCGGTGGCCGGGTCGCGACCGGCGAAATAATCTGCCAGCCGGTCCCGAACGCCCTGCGGGTTTGGCCGCACCGCCCGGTCAAACGCCCCGAACCGGCGATGCAGGAGCATGTCGGAACGGTCCCGGCAATCGCTGAAATCCAGCAGACAGATGGCCCCGGTTTCGGTCGCCGCCACGGTCATGCCGCCAAGCGGCGTGGTGAAAGAATCGAAATGAATAATCATGCCTTGGGCTCCTGTTCGCCGTTCCATAAGTGCATGGCGGCGTAGGCCCGCCACGGTCGCCAGTCTTCGGCCCGCCGGGCCAGCGCCCGGGCGTTCAGGTCTTCGCCGCGCCGGTTGATGGCCCTTAGCAGGGCGATGTCGCCGACCGGGAAGGCGTCCGGGTCGCCCAGCGCCCGCATGGCGATGTACTGGGCCGTCCAGGGCCCGATACCGGGTATGGCGCAGAGCATTTCCGCCGCCGCCGCAAGGCCGTCTGCGGCGACCAGGTCGATCCGCCCGTCCATGAACGCCCGCGCCAGCCGGCCAACGGTTTCGGCCCGCCGGGCGGTCAGCCCGATAACCCGCAGGTCGGCGGCGGCGAGAGTTTCCGGTTCCGGAAACAGGTAGCGCAAGGTTTCATCCGGACCGCATTGGATCGGTGCGCCGAAGCGTTCGACCAGCCGCCGAGCGAATGTGGCGGCGGCGGCGACGCTGACTTGCTGCCCCAGGATGGCGCGCACGGAAATTTCGAACGGGTCCCAGGCGCCGGGCACCCGCAGGCCGGGCCGGGCCCTGACCAGCCCGGCCAGGACCGGATCGGTCGCCAGTTGCGCGTCGATCGCGGCGCTGTCGCAATCCAGATCGAACAGCCGCCGGGTGAATTCTATGGCGGTCTGCAAATGGCTTAAATCGGGCAACCCGAAGGTAGCGGACAGGAAATTCTTTTCGAGGGATGGGCGGACCTCGATAACGCCCGGCCGGCCGCCTAACGAAACGCTGCGGCGGTAGCCCTGTTGCGTCGCCTCCTCGACGCCCGGAATGGCCCGGACCCGCAGAAATTCGATTATCGATGGCCAGTCATAAGGCGGGCGGTAGAACAATTTAAGCGTGATCGAATTTCGTTCGCCGGCGGCGGTCGGATGTTTCCTGAGTTGCCGCCGCAAATCCCGGGGCGGGCGGCGGTAGATTTTCAGGAACGCGTCGTTGAAGCGGCGGATGCTCCGAAAGCCCGAGGCGAGCGCGATTTCGGTCAGCGGCAGGTCGCTTTCGCCGATCATCTGCTTGGCAAACAGCAGTCGTCTGGTTTGCGCCACCGATTTCGGGCTGGCCCCGACATGATCCAGAAACAGCCGCCGCAAATGCCGCTCGCCGACACCCAGCCGCCCGGCCAGATCATCGACACCGCCGCGATCCAGCGCACCCTCGCCAATCAGCCGCAGCGCCCGACCGACCGTACTGGACACCCCTTTCCAGGCCGGACTGCCCGGCGCCGCTTCCGGGCGGCACCGCAGACAGGGCCGGAACCCGGCGGCCATGGCGGCGGCGGCGGATGGCATGAATTTGCAGTTGGACCGCTTCGGTGGGCTGGCCGGACACACCGGGCGGCAAAAAATACCGGTGGAAATTACGGCGGTGAAGAAACGCCCGTCGAAGCGCGCGTCACGGCTTTTGACCGCCCGGTAGCAAGTGTCGGAATCCATTTTCATGGCCACAGTATAGCCGGCCTTCGGGAAAAGACTGGCCATTTTCGGACATCAATGGATGTGACTTCAGTCTATCGCAAACACCGCCGCGCCCAGAATCGCGCCGGACTTCGCCGATTGCAGCAGGACCGCGCCCCTGTCGCCCTGGGCGTCGGCGTAGGAAATCGGGATTTGCGTCGCCTTGCCGTCCCAGTCGGCAACCTGTTTCAGGTAACGGACGACATTGCGGCTCCGCAATTCCTTGCCGCGATTCTCGCCGCGCTTGACCGCCGTAATCCGTTCATCATCGAAGGTCACCACGAACACTTTCGCGCTATCGGCCAAAGCGGCGGCGGGCAGGGAAATCGTCACGCCGCCATCGCCCGTGGTCAGCACCATGTCAATTCTGGGCAATGACGCCGCCGCGCTGATCGCCCGTTTCACTTCCGGGCGGTTGGAACCGACCGTCTGATGGGTGCCCTGGATTACCATTTGCGGGGTATAGACGTTGCGGGAATCGAAATAGACGGCGTATTGCCGTTGGCGCTCGGAATATACGGCGCTGGAAAAAGGGTCTTCCCAGCCCAGATAATTCCAGTAATCCACATGGAACGACAGCGCCAGCAGGCCTTCCTGTTCGGCCAGTTCGGCCAGAAAGGCGTTGGCGGGCGGACACGCCGCGCAGCCCTGGGATGTGTACAGTTCGACCACCGTCAGCGGCTTGCCGGCGGCGACGGCGGCGCCATGATACATCAGCAACAGCGCCGCGATCAGGATGCGAGCAAGCGTCATGCAAAATTAATAGCCGATATTCACCCCGCGCACCAATCACATAGCGGTGAGGCGATTAGCCGTTAAGGTTCCTGAGCACATATTGCAAAATACCGCCGGCCTTGACGTATTCGGCCTCGTCCAGGGTATCGATGCGGCAGGTCAGGGTGATCCGGTCGGAAGCGCCGTCGGCCCGGTTTACGGTCAGGTCCACATCCATGCCCGGCCGGATGCCGCCGGCAATGCCGGTAAGATCAAAGCTTTCCGAGCCATCCAGCCGCAGGGTCAGGCGACTGGCGCCGTCCTTGAACTGCAAGGGAAGCACCCCCATGCCGATCAGATTGGAGCGGTGAATGCGCTCGAAGCTTTCGGCGATCACCGCCTTGACGCCCAACAGCCGGGTGCCCTTGGCGGCCCAGTCGCGGCTCGACCCGTTGCCGTACAGCTTGCCGCCGAAAACCACCAGCGGCACGCCTTCATCGGCGTATTTCATGGCCGCGTCATAGATGCTCATGACCTCGCCGCTGGCGATATGCCTGGTAACGCCGCCTTCGGTTCCGGGGGCCATTTCGTTCTTGATCCGGATATTGGCGAACGTGCCGCGCATCATCACCTGATGATTGCCGCGCCGCGAGCCGTAGGAATTGAAATCCTGGGGCCGCACCTGATGTTCCAGCAGGTAGGCCCCGGCCGGGCCGTCCTTGGCGATGCCGCCGGCCGGCGAGATATGGTCGGTGGTCACCGAATCGCCCAGAATGGCCAAGGCCCGGGCCGCCGTAATATCCGCCATGTCGGCGGCGGGACCGCTTAGCCCTTCGAAAAACGGCGGATGCTGAATATAGGTCGAACCCGGCTGCCAGTTATAGGTTTCGCCTTCGACCACCTTGATGTCCTGCCAGGCCTGTGGCCCTTCCGAAACATTGGCGTAGCGCGAACGAAACATTTCCGGGCTCAGGGCGGCGGCGATGGCTTCCCTGATTTCCGCATTGCCGGGCCAGATATCCTTCAGGTACACCGGCTGGCCGTCCCGGTCCTTGCCCAGCGGCTGGTTATTCAGGTCACGGGTCATCGAACCGGCCAGCGCATAGGCGACGACCAGCGGCGGCGAGGCCAGATAGTTGGCCTTGACGTGCGGGCTGATGCGGCCCTCGAAATTACGATTGCCCGACAGCACGGCGGTGGCCACCAGATCGGCCTTGGCGATGGCCGCCGCGATGGGTTCGGCCAGCGGTCCCGAATTACCGATGCAGGTGGTGCAGCCGAAGCCGGCAATATTGAAGCCGAGCGCGTCCAGATGTTCCTGTAATCCGGCCGCCTCCAGGTAATCGGCGACCACCCGCGAACCCGGCGCCAGCGATGTCTTGACCCATGGTTTCGATCGCAGGCCCAGCCGGTTGGCGTTGCGGGCCAGCAGGCCGGCGGCGATCAGCACCGACGGGTTCGAGGTATTGGTGCAACTGGTGATGGCGGCGATCACCACGTCGCCGTCGCGCAGGTCATGGCCGGCGTCGGCGACTTCGGCGACCCGTGGGCTGTCGGCCCCGGCCAGTTCTTTCAGGGTGGTGGCGAAGGCCGATTTGGAATCGGCCAGATCGATCCGGTCCTGCGGCCGCTTCGGCCCCGATATGGCCGGCACGATGGTGGCGATGTCCAGTTCCATGGTGTCGGTGAATGCCGGGTCCGGGGTGTTCTCGTCACGCCACATGCCCTGGGCCCTGGCATAAGCCTCGACCAGGGCGACACGGTCCGGCTGGCGCGAGGTGAATGTCAGATACCGGATGGTTTCCTTGTCGATCGGGAAAAAACCGCAGGTGGCGCCGTATTCCGGGGCCATGTTGGCGATGGTGGCGCGGTCGGGCAGGGACAGATGGTCCAGGCCGGGGCCAAAAAATTCGACAAATTTGCCGACTACCCCCTTGGCCCGCAGCATCTCGACGATGCGCAGGACCAGGTCGGTGGCGGTGATCCCTTCGCCCATTTGGCCGCTTAAGCGGAAGCCGATCACTTCCGGGATCAGCATGGAAACCGGCTGGCCGAGCATCGCCGCCTCGGCCTCGATGCCGCCGACGCCCCAGCCCAGAACCGCCAGGCCGTTGACCATGGTGGTGTGGCTGTCGGTGCCGACCAGGGTGTCGGGATAGGCGACCCGGTCGCCATCGCCATCCTGCGCGTCCGAAGTCCACACCACCTGGGCCAGATGTTCGACATTGACCTGATGGCAAATGCCGGTTCCCGGCGGCACGACGCGGAAATTATCGAACGCCGCCTGGCCCCAGCGGAGGAATTCATAACGTTCCTGATTGCGCTCGAATTCCCTGGCCTCGTTCTTTTGCTCGGCATCGGCGCTGCCGAAAAAGTCGATCATCACCGAATGGTCGATGACCAGATCGACCGGTGTCAGGGGATTTATCTTTTGCGCATCGCCGCCCATTTCGACCATGGCGTCGCGCATCGCGGCCAGATCGACGACGGCGGGGACGCCGGTAAAATCCTGCATCAGCACCCGGGCCGGGCGGTAGGCGATTTCGGTGTCGGAACGCCGCTCGGTCAGCCAGTCGGCAATGGCCTTGATGTCATCGACGGTGACGCTGCGGCCGTCTTCCCAGCGCAGCAGGTTTTCGGCCAGCACTTTCAACGAGAACGGCAGCCTGGAAAAATCGCCGATACCGGCCTGGCTGGCGGCATCCAGGCTGTAATAGCCATAGGACGATCCGGCGGCGTCGAGCGACCGGTAAGTATTCAGGGTGTCTTGTCCGAAGCGGGTCATTGGCGTTCCTAAAAAAAACGAATAAGGGATTTTAGCGGCTTATTGGAAGATGGGCACTATCTTGAAGATGGGTGCTATCTTATCGACAGTCTGTTTTTTATCCAGTCTATCGTCAACCGGGCGGCCGGATCATTTTGCAGGTGCGGCTGAATCAAAAGCCATATCTGGCGGTGGGCCTGCAACGGGGTCACCGTCAACCGCGGATCGTCGAGAAAATCACGGGCCAAATATTCCGGCAGGATGCCGACCCCGGCATGGGCCTGAATGACGGCGCGGATAATTCGCGGATTGCCGGTGCGCAGTCGAATCCGGTCGGTCAGTTCGGCCAGTTCGATATGCCGCATTTCGGGCGTGTCGCCCAGTTCTTCGGGATAACCGCAAACGATGCAATCCGAAGCGGCATCGGTATCTTCGCGCGGGCCGATAAGGTAAAGGCGAACTTCGGCCAATTTCTGGATGATAAACGCGCCCCTGGCGGGCTTGCCCAGCCGGATCGCCAGATCGGCTTCCCAACGGGAAAAGTTGACATTTTCGTTTGAAATCTTGAGCTCAAGGGAAATGCCGGGATTGGCCGCAAGAAACCCGGCCAGATGCGGGGCCAGAAAATCTTCGGCGATCGAATGCGTCGAGGCCACCCGAATGTTGCCGGTCGGCCCGGTCGCGCGGTCGCCGACGGCGGCAATTTTTTTTACCCGCCGCGATATTTCATCGATATGAACCAGCATGGCGTCACCGTGCGGCGTCGGTTTGCGGGCCCCGTCGACCGCGTCGAACAGGGTAACGCCCAGCGCATCCTGAATACGGGACAAGCGCCGGGAGACCGTGGTTTCGTCGATGCCCAGTTCACCGGCGGCGCCGGCGAAGGTGCCGTTATTCCGGACGGCGGCGATAATGCGCAAATCATCCCAATTCATGGGTCCCGGTATAACACATCGATGTTCCTGCGAAAATGCAGTATATGGTCGCAGTAATCCTGCGTGATTGCCGGTTTCAGGAAGGCTATGTTTAGGGCCTTAACCACATTCAAGCCAAACCGGAGAACACAATGTCCGATCCTAAAACGCTTTTACAGCTTGCCGGCGCAAATCTTGAGCCGGCGAAACTTGCCGCCGCCGCCGTCGTCCTGATCGACATGCAGAACGAATACTTGCAAGGGCCCCTGGCCGTCGGCAATGCCGGGGCGGCCATAGCACAGGCCCAAAACCTGCTCGAAAAAGCCCGGAATGCCGATTGCCCGATCATTCATATCGCCCACCGGGGCCGGGCCGGCGGACTGTTTGACCGCGCCGCGAAGCGGGGGCGGATTGTCGATGAACTGCACCCCAACGAGAACGAAAGCACCATCGAAAAGGAACTGCCCAATGCCTTCGCCGGCACCGGGTTGCAGGACCGGCTGACCGGTTGCGGCCGCAAGGAAATCATCCTGTGCGGCTTCATGACCCATATGTGCGTCAGTTCCACGGCGCGGGCGGCGCTTGATCTGGGTTTTCGGGTGACGATCGACGCCGACGGTTGCGCGACGCGCGACCTGCCGGATGGATGCGGTGGCGTTTTCACCGCCGACACCATACATAACGTGACGCTGGCGGCGCTATCCGACCGCTTTGCCGTCATCGCGCGCGACCATATCTGGGGATAGCAACCGGCGGCTTTTTTTAAGTCTGGTTATTTATGGTGGAGTGTGGCAAATGTCTTTGGCTGGAACATAGGAAACCGGTCGCAAGAACCCAAAAAAAACGGGCGGCGGCACGAAATCAGGCATTCCGGGAGGATGCGGACACCATGGCCAACGACGGGCCTGAGACGACGGCGCAGGACGATCCTGCCCTTGATACTTTTCCGAAGCTGTTGGGGCGAAACGCCAGAATTCGCGGTAATCGCCCAGCTATCCGTGAAAAGGATTACGGCATCTGGCAAACCTGGAACTGGGGCCAGACCGAACAGGAAATCCGCGCCATGGCCTGTGGCCTGACGGCCTGTGGCTTCGAACGCGGCGACCGCCTGGCGATTATCGGCGAGAACCGGCCACAGCTGTACTGGGCCATGGTCGCCGCCCAGTACGTCGGCGGTATCCCGGTGCCGATGTATCAGGATTCCGTGGCCGAGGAGATGCTGTATATTCTGGAGCATGCCGACGCCCGGTTCGCCCTGGTCGAAGATCAGGAGCAGGTCGACAAGCTGCTGGAGATAAAGGACCGCTGCCCGAAGCTGCAACACATTATCTACAAGGACCGGCGCGGCCTGATCGATTACGATCTGCCGTTCCTGCATTCGCTGGACGACGTTATGGAAAAGGGCCGCCGGTACGACGCCGACCATCCCGGCTTCGCCGGGGAACGGGTCGCCGAAGGCAAGGGTTCGGATCTGGCGATCATGCTTTATACCTCCGGCACCACGGGCAAGCCCAAGGGCGTCATGCTGTCCCACGACAACCTGATTATTTCGGCCCGCAACGGCGTTAAGGACGACCGCCTGCGGGAAGACGAAAATGTTTTGGCTTACCTGCCCATGGCCTGGGTCGGCGACAACCTGTTTTCCCTGTGCCAGTCCTACGTCACCGGGTTCTGCGTCAACTGCCCGGAATCCAGCGAGACGGTGCTGACCGACCTGCGCGAAATCGGCCCCACCTATTTCTTCGCGCCGCCCCGGATTTTCGAAAACATCCTGACCACCGTGATGATCCGGATGGAAGACGCGGCCCCCTTCAAGCGCAGGATGTTTCATTATTTCATGGCCCTGGCGAAGCGGGTCGGCACCCGCATCCTGGATAAGCGGCCGGTTTCCCTGCAAGACCGGCTGCTGTACTGGCTTGGCGATATCCTGATCTATGGCCCGCTAAAGAATGTGCTGGGCTTTTCCCGGGTGCGCCTGGCCTATACCGCCGGCGAAGCCATCGGCCCCGATATATTCGATTTCTACCGGGCGCTGGGAATGAATATCAAACAGCTGTACGGCTCGACCGAGGCATCGGTGCTGATAACTTCCCAGCCCGACGGCGAGGTCAAGGCCGATACCGTAGGCAAGCCCTACACCGGGGTCGAAATCAGGATCGAGAGCTCGGGCGAGGTGATGTTCAAGAGCCCCGGCGTTTTTATCGGCTACTACAAAAGCGACGAGGCGACGGCGGAAACCAAAACCGCCGACGGCTGGGTTCATACCGGCGACGCCGGTTTCTTCGATGCGGACGGGCATTTGAAAATAATCGACCGCGCCAAGGACGTGGGCAAGCTTAACGACGGTTCGATGTTTGCCCCCAAGTATCTTGAAAACAAGCTCAAGTTTTTCCCGTTCATCAAGGAAGCGGTAGCCTTCGGTAACGGCCGGGATCACGTCGCGACGTTCATCAACATTGATCTGGAAGCCGTCGGCAACTGGGCTGAACGGCGCAATATCGCCTATTCCGGTTATACCGATCTGGCCGGCCAGGACGTGGTTTACGACCTGATCCAGGATTGCGTCGAAAAGGTCAACGCCGACCTGGCCGCCGACGATCAGTTGTCGGGATCGCAAATCAGGCGTTACCTGATACTGCACAAGGAACTCGATGCGGACGATGGCGAACTGACCCGCACCCGCAAGGTTCGCCGGGGCTTTATCGCCGAAAAATACGGCGAGTTGATCGAGGCGCTGTATTCCGGCAAGGATTACATCAGCGTCGAGGCCGACGTCACTTTCGAAGACGGCCGCAGCGGCACCATCAAGGCCGACGTGGCGATCCGCGATGCCCGGACGGCGGCGCCGCTAAAACAGAAAGGGGCCGCCTGATGACCCCAGCCACAACGCCGGCCGCAGAACGGACATTCGGCCAGGAACTGCTGAGTGTCGATAACATCAGCCTGTCGTTCGGCGGCGTTCAGGCCCTGAAAAACATCAGCTTTTCCGTGCTGGAAGGGCAGATTCTGGCGATCATCGGACCCAACGGCGCCGGCAAAAGCTCTATGCTCAACGTCATCAACGGGTTTTATCACCCGCAGCAGGGCGCGATCACCTACCAGGGCCGGACGCGGGCGCAGATGAAGCCGCACCATGCGGCGCGTCAGGGCATCGCCCGGACCTTCCAGAACATCGCCTTGTTCCGGGGCATGAGCACGCTCGACAATATCATGACCGGGCGCAACACCAAGATGTGCAAGAACCTGTTTTGGCAGGCCCTGCATGTGGGTCCCGCCCGCAACGAGGAACTGGCGCACCGGAAAGTGGTCGAAAACATCATCGATTTCCTGGAAATAGAGCACATCCGCAAGACCCCGGTCGGGCGCCTGCCTTACGGCCTGCAAAAACGGGTCGAACTGGGCCGGGCGCTGGCCGCCGAGCCGACCCTGCTGCTGCTCGATGAACCGATGGCCGGCATGAACGTCGAGGAAAAAGAGGACATGAGCCGCTTTATCCTGGACGTCAATGACCAGTTCGGCACCACCATCGTGCTGATCGAACACGACATGGGGGTGGTCATGGATATATCCGATCATGTGGTGGTGCTGGATTACGGTCGCAAGCTGGCCGACGGCAGCCCCGATCAGGTGCGCGCCGACCAGCAGGTTATCGACGCTTATCTTGGGGTGGCCCATGGCTGAAAAATCTAAATATTATTCGCAACGGGAAGGGCGCCGGGCATGGAATTTCTGAACGCCGTTTTTGTCGCGCCGTTTGTCGAAATCTGGAATTATCCCGAATTTTTCCT
>VAPL010611533.1_pt1 | contig 12390 bp, 14 predicted proteins | sample 3395061 | NCBI WGS metagenome assembly VAPL01 (sample SAMN08290444, study PRJNA428436) | hydrothermal vent metagenome | isolation source: Deep-sea hydrothermal vent chimney 2 | place: Pacific Ocean: Juan De Fuca Ridge | depth 2182 m m
CCGCAACAAAATGTGATAAACAGGATTCTGGCAGCATGATCAGAAACAGGAATACACCTTAACTTCGCTGCCAAACTGTCCAACTATGTGGGACCACCTCACACCTCATATCTCGCGATAACCCACTGGTTAAGGCCAGTTGAACAGCTTCTTTGCGGAACTCATCTGTAAACTTTCTGCGGATCATGTTTTCCTCCAAGATAACGATTGTAAATCTCGAAGATGTGTCTTATGCACACATGGTTTCAGGGGGTGCGTTGTGAGGGTGGACATATATCCGCTTTGGGAGGATACACTTCATGACGATATGGTTTGTGAAATTTGATTTCTTTCATTCTGCTTAGCATTTCCTTGCATCCTTGCTTCATAAGGTACCTTATGACCACCAGAGGCGTACTCTTTCTTGTTGTCGGTCCCAGCGGTGTTGGCAAAGACGCTATTATCTCCGGAGTCAAAAATTTTTTTGTATTCGACCACCGGGTTGTTTTTCCCCGACGCGCCATTACCCGCGTTCTCGACAAGGTGGGTGAAGATCACATACCGATGTCCGAGGAAATTTTCGAAGCTCGCTTGAACGCGAATGATTTTTGTCTGAATTGGTACGCGCACAATTTGCGATACGGTGTGCTGGCAATTGTCGAACGGCACTTGCGCGAGGGGCGGTGCGTTGTGGTAAACGTTTCGCGAACGGTCATAGATGAGGCTCGGCTGCGCTTGGCACCGCTGAAGGTGATATCGATCATAGCTCCCGCCGATGAACTGACGCGCCGCTTGATGGCGCGGGGAAGGGAAAAGCGGGGGGCTATCAAAAAGCGAGTTGCACGTGCCGATGCGTTTAATATAGAAGGTCCGGATGTTGTCATCATTGATAATGGCGGGTCTTTAAACGACAGTGTCGATGTCTTTGCCGCGGAAATCGATAAGGCTCTTAACCGCGCAGAGGGTATCGTGCTGCAAGCGTAAACGGGGCACTCCGGTTTTTCTGGTGAAAAAGACTCACGGCATCGATCCATAGCGGGGTATCGACGATCATTTTGAAATGACGACGCAGCAACATGATTAAAGGCTTTATCCGGTCGTCTTCAGGCCGCTCGCTCAGCGTCATGTGGAAGCTGAATTCCTCGAAAACGAAAGGATAGCCCCAGGCCGCAAGGAGGCTACGTTGACGCAAAGAAAGATTTTGCCGTTGACGCAAACGGATTTGTTCGGGTGTTTCGGAGCCTCTGAAGTCGTCGAAGGCACGTACGCATGCGCTGGCGAAACGGTTGAGGACGGGGTTTTCGCCGACGGTCTTTAGGGCGATAAAGCCGTCCATTTCTCCGACCTCCAGCAGCGGTCCCGTAAAGGGAGGTCGGTTTTTAGTGAAATCGTCTAGGGCATCCATAAGATCGTCGGTGCGCCGTCCGTCGATCAATCTGAACGGGGATTTCAAAGTTGCGTGAAAGCCGTAATGGCGCGCCGTGGCGCTAAGCGCCGCGTGGTCCTTCGGCGCGATATTGTGAAAAAGAGCGGCACTTTCGTATGGGGCATTATCATCGTCACGGCCAAGCCACTGCGCGCCGGCATTCCAAAGTGAGCTTTGGTACGGTGGCGCATAATAAATCGCGAAACGTGGAGCGCTCATGACAACGTCTTCTTGTCTTGTTTAATACACCCGTTGGCCTTGTACCCAGACTTCGCTGACAACGGGCAACGTACCCACTTCGCGCACCCGCACCAGATCGGCACGTTTCCCCGGAGCGATTTCTCCACGCTCAAACAGGCCGACGGTCCGGGCCGGATTGACGGTTGCCTTGGCGATGGCTTGGGGTAGGGAAATGCCTTCCATTTCTCGATTCATGGCGAATGCCGCTTGCAACAGACTGTTTGGATAGTAGTCTGACGAAATGATATCCAGACGGTCGCTTCGGGCCAACTCTCTCGCCGAAACGTTGCCAGAGTGGGACATTCCGCGCACAACATTCGGCGCGCCCATCAAGATATTTAGTCCTTTTTCCCGGGCCGCCGCCGCCGCCGCTGCCGTGGTTGGAAATTCGCTGATAACCATGTCGTTTTCATGAGCTTGAACGATGTGGGCCGCGGAAGCATCGTCATGGCTTGCCATGGGCAGGGCGTGCTCATGGCACAAAGCGACGATTTGTTGGCGGGATTCTTCGGAAAATATTTCACTGGAACGGTGGTGGCGGATAATAAAGGCATCCATTTCGGCGTTGGAAAAATGGTATTTTCCTTGATAGTACTCCCGATACTTATTCTCATTCAGAAACTGCCGTTGTCCCGGGGCGTGATCCATTACCGAGACCAGTTTGACAAGGGGGTTGGCGCAGAATGGACGAAACAAATCCACCACACCCTCAAAACTGAGTTCACAGCGCATGTGGAGATAATGATCGGCCCGTAACGCCCGGTTTTTGCGTCCAAGGGAAATTGTTTTGGCCATCTCCTCCAATTGACGTACTCGGCTGCTGTCTTGCATAATGTCGCCGATCGACAGGGCATCGTACACGGTGGTGATTCCCGCCCCGATGATTTGGACGTCATGGGCGATCGTGGCCGATAACGACGGCCATTTCACCCCGGGTCGCGGTGTAAAATGTTTCTCCATGTTATCGGTATGTAGTTCGATCATGCCAGCGATCAGATAATCGCCATTTAAATCGATCGCGCCGGGTACGCCTGTGTTGCCGTGATCGACGGAAACGATTTTGCCGCAGTGAACTTCTAAAGAACCGGCGATGACGCTGTCTGCGGTAACGATGCGCGCGTTGGTCAATATCAGGCTATCACTCATCACACGCCCCCACTGTCGTCATATCCAGGGACTTAGCGCCAAGCGAGCGGACGATCGCATCATCATGGAAAATTCCCACGACGCAGGCTCCGCGTCGTGCTGCTTCCCTGATTAAGGCCCCGACCACAGCGCGATTGTCTGCATCCAGAGACGCCGTAGGCTCATCCAGAAGCAAGATCGGATAATCGACGATCAGCCCGCGCGCAATATTGACGCGCTGCTGCTCTCCACCGGAAAACGTTGCCGGGGCAAGGTGCCACAGCCGCTCGGGAATGTTCAACCGTTGCAGGAGCGCTACGGCGTTGTCTCGTGCACGTCCCACCGCTTCGCCCAAGGCAATCAAGGGTTCGGCGACGACATCGATCGCTCCCACCCGGGGAACGGCACGGAGAAACTGGCTGACGTATCCCATGGTTCGGCGGCGAATATCGATAACCTGATGGGGGGATGCGCCAACCATATCGACCATTTCATTATCGTGTCGAATCCAGATTTCCCCGGTTTGAACCAGATAATTGCCATACAGGGCGCGCAGCAAAGTACTTTTGCCAACCCCCGATGGCCCCCGCAAAACAAGGCATTCGCCTTTGCTTGCGTTCATACTCACGGTGTTGAATACGGGGATTTTCACGCCGCCCTGGTTATGCAAGGTGAAGGTTTTCCCGATGTCCCTTACCGAAATCATATGCGCGTTTTCCATCATTGGGTGGCCTTCCTTAAGGGTTCCTCAGGGCTGCAAGATCGAGGAAACCAGCAATTGGGTGTAAGGATGTTGTGGATCGTCAAGCACTTGGTCGGTCAACCCGCTTTCGATAATACGGCCCCGGCGCATCACCACCAGCCGGTGGGCGAGCAGGCGGGCGACGGCCAGATCATGGGTGACGATAATCGCCGAGACGCCCAGCGTCGCCACCAAGGTGCGCAACAAATCGAGAAGCCGTGCTTGTACCGAAACATCTAGGCCGCCGGTTGGCTCGTCCATGAAAAGCAATCGCGGTTCGCAGACAAGATTGCGTGCTATTTGAAGACGTTGTTGCATCCCACCGGAAAACGAGGTCGGAGAATCATCGATTCGTTCGACATCAATTTCCACCCGACGTAGCCATTGGCTTGCCCGGGCGCGAATGTCGCTGTAATGGCGCGCACCCACCGCCATCAGGGGTTCACCCACATTGGCTCCGGCGCTGACCTCCATCCGTAGGCCGTCGCGCGGATTTTGACGCACCAAACCCCATTGCGTGCGCATCACCATGCGCCGCTCTGCCTCACTCAGGGAAAAAATATCGCACAAACCCTGGCCGTCGATATCGTACGATACGGTTCCGTCCGTCGGGTGACGCTGGGCTGAGGCGCATTCGAGCACCGTCGTCTTACCCGAACCGGATTCTCCGACAATGCCGAGCACCTCTCCGGGCCGGATGTCGAAACTGACATCGAGACAGCCAACTTGGGTGCCGTACATTTTATTCAGCCCTGAAACACGCATCAGCACTTGGGGGGCATGGGAGTCTTTCATCGTCATTTTACGGCACTGCCTTGGCGTTGGCGAAGAGATCCTTGGGATCGGCCCCAGATTTATTGGTGTGGCCGTCTTCGCGCCGTTGTCGACAATAATCGGTGTCCGAACAGACATGGATCCGCCCCCCTGCATCATCGGTCACCACTTCGTCCAGATAACTATCGATGGCCCCGCATAGGGCGCATGCCTCGTCCCATGATTGCACCGTGAAAGGGTGGTCGTCGAAATCCAGGCTTTTGACTTCGGTATAGGGCGGCACCGCGTAAATGCGCTGCTCGCGTCCGGCTCCGAACAATTGGAGCGCCGTCATGTGATCCATTTTCGGGTTGTCGAACTTAGGGATCGGCGATGGGGACATGAGATAACGTTTGTTGACCATGACGGGATAGTCATAGGCGGTGGCAATCCGTCCGAAGCGGGCGATGTCTTCGTATAGCTTGACGTAAATCACGCCATAATCTTGCAAGGCGTGCATTGTGCGGGTTTGTTTTTCGCGCGGTTCCAGCCATCTGAGCGGTTCGGGGATGGGGACTTGATAAACCAGAATCTGGCCTTCTTTCACGGGATGCTCCGGAATGCGGTGCCGGGTCTGGATGATACTGGCTTGTGCAGTGCATTGAGTGGTGGCAACGCCTGCCGTCTTGGCGAAAAAACGACGGATGCTGATAGCGTTGGTGGTATCATCGGCGCCCTGGTCGATGACCTTTAATGTGTCGCTTTGGCCGATGATGCTGGCGGTAATCTGAATGCCGCCGGTACCCCACCCATAGGGCAGGGGCATTTCGCGCGATCCAAAGGGCACCTGATGACCGGGGATTGCTACCGCTTTGAGAATCGCCCGGCGAATCATTCTTTTGCTCTGTTCGTCCAGATAGGCGAAAGTATAGCCGGTGCTCGTATGGGCGGCGGTATCGTTCGCGTCGGAAAATTCTGTGCCGCCATCTTGTGCTTCAAACGGGCTCATTGTGTTTCCCCTTTGGCCGTATCGCCTCCGAGCGTTTCGGCGCGGAGCCTGCGTACGATTTCCAACTCACTTTGAAAGTCAACATAATGGGGCAGTTTCAAGTGCTGTACGAAACCCGATGCCTCTACATTGTCGGTATGAGAAAGGACGAATTCTTCGTCCTGCGCAGGGGCGCTGACCTCTTCGCCAAGTTCACGCGCGCGCAAGGAACGGTCCACCAGGGCCATCGCCATGACCTTGCGCTCGCAATGGCCGAAAGAAAGGCCGTAGCCCCGGGTAAACTGCGCTGGGATGCTGGCCGATCCGCTAAACTGATTGACCATTTCACATTCGCAAACGGTGATTTCGCCAATATCGATGGCAAAGCCTAATTCCTCGGGGATGATTTCTATGGCGACATTCCCCAGCCGGATTTCCCCGGCGAAAGGATGACTGTTGCCATATCCGCGCTGCGTCGAATACCCCAGCCCCAGCAAGAATCCCTCGTCGGCACGTGCCAGTAGTTGTAGGCGGATATCGCGCTTGGCTGGGAACGATAATGGTTCTCGTGTGATATCGCCGACGCGCAACGTATCGTCGGGGACTTCATCTTGAAGCAGACCCTCACGGCCTAAAATTTCGGAAACTCTTGCTATACGTTCCATGGGTTCGGTGTGTTCAGTGCTGCCGGGAACATCGTCGTCGGGAACGGGTCCGGTATCTTTGGCGTGAAAAGGAGCTTTTTCCTGTGCCCTATCGGCCAAAGTGAAATCGAGTAGGCGGTGGGTGTAATCAAAGGTCGGTCCCAGAACCTGTCCCCCGGGAAGGTCCTTGTAAGTGGCGGAAATGCGCCGGTGAACGTGCATGGCTTCGGTGTCGATGGGAGTGCTGGTGGCAAAACGGGCTAAGGTGGTGCGAAATGCGCGTACTAGGAAGATGGCTTCGACCTGATCGCCGCAGGCTTGTTTCAGCGCCAACGCCGCTAAATTCCGGTCGTATAGAGTCCCTTCGCTCATCACCCGATCGACGGCGAGACCCATTTGTTCGTTGATCTGTGTCACGGAGAGTTCCGCCACGGTGCGATTGCCTCGGCGCTGTTCATGGAGTAAGGCGTGGGCGTTGTCGATCGCCTTTTCGCCGCCTTTGACCGCAACATACATCGTCTATTCCCCCACCTGAGTTGTTCGAGGCAGGCACACAATGGCGTCGTGTGTGCATAAAATGATATCGACCCCCCGGGGGAACAGCGCATGGTTTCGTTTCAGGGCGTTCCAAAATACATCGGGAATTCCTGCAACCGATAATTCCGTTGATCCGTCGATACCGGGGCCGTGTAAACGCTTTCCCGGGCCTTCGTCCAAGGCTTCGACTTGAATGATGACGGTGGTGGAAGTCTCGGGGCGTTCGTCCGAACCTAAATTAAAACGTGCAAGATCGACACTTTCCAGGGAATCTCCGAGTAAGGCGATGCAGGCTTCATCCGGTATGGTGGTGATTGGGCAGGCACAATGGAACTTCAGATGATTGATCGCTTGTGCCGAAGCGGCGGTGGCATTGTCGACCCACACCGGGGTTTCAAAATCCACAAGCCCCAGACAGATTGCTGCTGCCGCCGGATATAACGGCACCGGGGCATCGGGAAGATCGTCGAGCTCAACGATACGTCCCGGATGGGATATTGCCTCTAAAATGCTACGGAAGACGTACTGAGCATCATGGACTGGGTTTAAAAATCCGGACATCGGAGATGAAGTCCCGCTCGAAGGGGTGTGTGAAAGTGTCATGGCCTGTCCTGTTCATGCGCGCCGTCTTTGTGTGTATCGTCTCCATACGCCTCGTTCGCACGCACGAGGGTGAAAAAATCAACTTTGGTCGTGGCCGTTTTGCGGGCAGCATCTCGAACCCGGCAGTTTTCGGAGGTTTTGATATCGTTCAACAGGCCCTGTTCCAACCGGGGATGCCAGAGGGGGTCTTGCAAAAGGGCATCGAATAGTGCCGCGTACAGGGCATGGTGCCTGTTGCGCCCAGAGACGTAGGCATGCCCAACCCGGTTTTCGGCGGTGCGCACCGCGCAGCGGCATACCGTCATTTCGCCTAAGTTGAACCGCTGCCCCGTACCTGCGGCCCGGGCGCGAACCATCACCATTCCGACTTCTGCCGGACGGAGAACATCATAATCGGGGGTATCGTCCAAGGCCTCCCATGCCGCTTTAAGAGTTTCGTCGTTTGAGCGAGCCAGCAGCGCCATCCACCGTTGACGAGCCGTTTTGCCCGCATCCGGTGCGCCATCATTGGCGTTGGGGAGATCCTTGTCGCTGGCGTTTTTGGAGGGTATGTCCGTATTGATATTTGGCATTGTTCCCGTGGCGATGTTGTTGATGTAATTACGCTTTTAATGCGGTGTCGGCGTCGATGTGATTTTGGCCGGATGGTTGAATTGCTGCTTCCAGCCTTGTTTTGGTCTTGCTTCGATGTTTTTCTTATATCCCACGCCACACTGCCCGGTGCACCCTGAAACCGCCTTGATGCAGAGCTAGTGCTTCAACCTTTATCAAATTTGTATAGACGTCTATATCATATCGTGTTTTTATACCGCTTCTTGGCTGAACCACACAACATTTGTTGTGTGAATCTTTTTTGACACTATGCGCATCTCTTGCATATCGTTCGGCAAACAAAAGGAGAATCCAATGTCTCTTGATCGCGGCCGCGGCGTTGCCGTGTGGCGTCAGATCGCCGATATCCTCAAAGGGGAAGTTACCACCGCGCGTCTGGCTCCCGGTGAACAGTTGCCTACTGAGTACGATATGGCCGTGCATTTTGGGGTAAATCGGCACACGGTTCGTCGCGCCGTTGCGGCTCTTGCCACGGAGGGTTTGCTCAGCGTCGTTCAGGGGCGGGGAACTTTTGTCCATGAAGACGTTATTGATTACACGGTGCGCAAACGGACGCGTTTTAGTGAAATTATCAGCGAACAATCGCGCATTCCTAGCGGGCGTTTATTGATGTCGCGCTCTATTGAGGGAGACGAAAAAACGACAAAAACCCTTGGTCTTCGCCCGAACGCCATGGTTATTCAACTGCGTACGCTGGGCGAGGCCGACGGCCGGCCGGTGAATATCTCCGACAGCTATTTCTGTGCCGAACGTTTTCCCACGATGATCGAGGCGTTTTGTGCAACAGGGTCGATCACCAAGGCTTTGATGCGTTTGGGCGTTGATGACTACACCCGCAAGGAAACGCGCTTGAGTGTGCGTATGCCCAACCGTGAAGACGCTGATTTTCTTCGTCAGGCGCACACCCGTCCGATTATGGTGTGCGAAAATTTCAATATTGATGCCGACGGCCGCCCGCTGGAATTTGCCATTACCCGCTTTGCCGGGGACCGGGTGCAAGTTATTTTTACCCCTTAATGGCACCGGCGCGGTAGTGTTCCACACGTCGGCTAAAAATTCTAAGACGGCATTTTCGCAGGGTATGGTTATGGTCGTTTGGTTTTAGGCGACAATCCGGCGAAGATAGGCTGAAAGGCGTTCGGCGACCATCACCACAATGAAGGTGACGATCAGTAACACCGAGACGGTCTTGTATTGGAACAGATTCATGGCGGTGAGCAGTTGGAAGCCGATGCCGCCGGCACCGACAAACCCCAAGACCAGTGATGAGCGGATATTTTCGTCGAGGCGGTAAAGGCTGATGCCCAAAACCGACGGCAGTACGCTTGGCAATACTGCGTGGGTGAAGACTTGCATGCGAGTTGCCCCGGTTAGCGTCAGGGCGTCGACCGGCCCCATGTCCATGTCTTCGATCGCCTCCGAAAACAAGCGGCCCAACATTCCGACAGAATGGATTGAGAGAGCCAATGCACCGGGAAAGGGGCCGAGGCCCACGGCGGTGACGAACAATAGCGCCCAAACCAAATCGGGGACCGACCGGCACACAGCAATTATCCCCCGTGACAGATAATAGAGCGGGCGTGCGGGGCTGACATTGCTCGCAGCGAACACCGCCAGTGGCATCGCGAGAAAGACACCGGCGAAGGTGCCGAAGATGGCGATGTCGATCGTCTCCAATGCCGGCCAAATAACGTTCGGCAGTTGGTCAATGGCCGGCGGCATTGCGCGGCTGATCATATCGACCATGCCGGCAGCACCGGAAATCAGGTCCGAGGGTTTGGCCTTGATAACGAACAAGGATTGAACGAAGGCCACCAGAGCGCCAAGGCCGAGAGTGAAGCGCAGCATTCGAGAAGGGCCGCCGGCGGCAACTATCGAAGGGAGATGTGCGGTGCCGTCGGTATCGGGGGGGGAGGGAAAAGTATTCATGCTGCCTGTGTCGCGTAAAGGGTGGAAATGTGGTGGTCGGACATGCTTTTGGGCGGGGTGTCGAAGAGAATCTGCCCGTCTTGGATGCCGATAATGCGATCACCATAGCGCGCCGCGAGTTCAGGTTGATGCAGGACACACAAGATGGCGAGGCCGTCATCGCTGGCGAGACGACGCAACAGGCCCATGACGTCCTGGGTCGCCTCGGGATCGAGGCTCGCGACCGGCTCGTCGGCAAGCAGTATGTTCGGGCGCTGCGCCAGGGCGCGGACAATGGCGACGCGTTGGGCTTGACCGCCCGAGAGCGTCCCGGCGCGTTGGTTGGCAAGATGGCTAAGGCCGACATGATTTAACAGAGCGTGGGCATGGGTGAATTCGCTATGTGGCAGGAAGCCCATAGCGGTAATCGGGTTGCGATGTCGGCCGAGCGTGCCGCTGAGCACGTTGGCGATGACGCTACGCCGTTTCACTAGATTGGCGTGCTGCGAGACCATGCCCAGTGCCATGCGGACGCGGCGCAGAGGCTCGCCGGACAGGGTGGTAATGTCCTGTCCGGCGAGCCTGATGGCGCCTGACGAAGGCGTCAGGAGACGGGCCACACATTTAAGGAGGGTGGACTTGCCCGAACCGTTACTGCCCAGAACCACCGCCAGTTCGCCTGCCCGTACGGACAGGTTGGCACCGTCCAAGGCCTGCTTTCCGTTGGGATAGCGCATACAAAGGTCGATGACTTCCAGTAGGGTACGAGATGAGGGCTCCATGTGGCGCCTCCTTAGGTAGATGTTGGACCAAGTCGGGCGGTGGTTGTTGTATAGGTCTTAAAGCTTGGTGAGATCGATGTGCAGCGTAGAAATCAGAGCGCGGATATGATCATAGGTATGATCGTTGGCCGGAACCAGATGCGAGCCGTTGGAGACGAGCACTTTGCGATCGGCCGCAGGCAGCTCGCTAAGGTCGAGGTTGGCGAGCACCTTGGAGATGCGGGCCTTGAAGGCGGCGGGTAAATTGCCGCGCACGGTGATCGGATCGGTCGGGATCGGCTTGGACTTCCACAGGGTAATGAAATCTTTCGGGTTGTATTCGTTGGCCTGCTTGGCGGACTCGATCTGCTCGCTGTTCAACTCACCGGCCTTGACTTTGTGGTGGCGCAAGGCCTCGTACGACGAGGTGTGGCTGCCAGCGTAGATCGCCCTGACGCCATGATCGGGGTCGATGCCGTTCTTGCTCAAGGCATAGGCCGGAAACAGGTGTCCGGAAGTTGAGGCCGCGTCAGAATAGGCAAATGATTTGTCCTTGACACCGGCCAGCGACGTGATGCCCGAACCCGGCCAGGTAACGATGCTGGCAGTGTAGGTTGACGCTTTACCGTTCGGGGTCGAGAAGGTGGCGACGGCGTCGGCGCCGGCGACCTGATGAGCGAGGACGTACCCCAGCGGACCAAACTGGGCAATCTCTAGCTTGTTGTTGCGCATCGCCTCAATTTCGGCGGTATAGTTGGTGGTGATCAGAACCTCTACCTTGCAGCCGATCAGCTTGCCGATCAGCTTGCCGAGGCTCTGGTAGACGGGCATCAGGTGGGCCGAGGATTCGTAAGGCTCGACAGCAAAACGGACAACACCGTTATTGGGGCAGTCGGCAGAAGTAGCTAGGGCCGGGGTGGCCATAGCCATGGTGGTCATTGCACTGGCAATGATGATAGCATGGCGAACGTTCATTTTTTTCTCCTGTAAGTTAATGGTGTAGCAGAGCGGCGCTAGTCCTTCTTTGGGCTTTTTCTATTTTGGGATAGTGGGGCAACGGAGAGGTCAGGGGAAAATAGTGAGCCCATGTTGCAATTTATGGAACAAATGATGAAGGCTTCATGACCTTTTTATGTCGGTGCCTTTCTATATTTTGTCCAAAACGGGAGGTGTCCTCACCGGGGCTCTTGTGTCGGCACCAACGCCAAATCATTGCTCGTCGCACGACCCATCTTCTGGAAAGTCTAGTCTGTCAGCACCTATTACAACTCCTAGTAAAGGTGCGGCTTCGATGAATTGGTCCGCTGATTGGCGATTCAACCAAAGTTCCCATGACACGGGGCCATCTTCTTCTGGGAATCTGTTTTCGGGGCTTCGCCACAGCTCCCGCACCCGGCTTTTACGGCTCTGTGCCAGATCGGCATTGTAGGGGCGTCCTACGGTACCATCAGACTTTTGTCTGTCCTTTGTTTCAAAACCCACAATTTTCTTTTGGAGCTTTTCGAGCCCTTTGGTGGAGGCGAAGACAGTTGCTTGGGCGGGTTCATTCTCCTCCGGTACACCGGATTTAAATTTCAACAGAGTCAAATCACTGGCATTAAGACCCGATGTTACCATGACCTCGCCGAGGCGGCTCTGCACGTCTAGGTATACTCCAGGAAGTTCTTCTATTTTGGGGTTGGGTAGCGCATCGAGTGCTTGTAGCAAAGCGCGAGCATGTGTCGCACGGTCACGAACATCACGGTTTTTTTTGGACCCGGCACCCTTTGGTGCGAACCTTGCCGGGTTTCCTATCCCGTTTAGCACGGTCCCTCGGCATCAGTAGCTCCCCCTATCCCTAGCAGTGATCGGCGACGCTCAAGGGAAGTTACCAAATTTCTTGTTTTAATCAGCTTGGCGTCCTGAGCTACTCCCCGCAAATCGGACAGTGACGTAAGCTACTATTTTGGTGTTTTCTGGTCTGGACTTGTCTGAATAAAGTGGACAGCACCTTCGAGATTTATCAACGTTATCTTGGAGGATTAAATGACCCGCAAAAAGTTTACAGATGAGTTCCGCAAAGAAGCCGTTCA
>VAPL010899441.1_pt1 | contig 12390 bp, 11 predicted proteins | sample 3395061 | NCBI WGS metagenome assembly VAPL01 (sample SAMN08290444, study PRJNA428436) | hydrothermal vent metagenome | isolation source: Deep-sea hydrothermal vent chimney 2 | place: Pacific Ocean: Juan De Fuca Ridge | depth 2182 m m
CATATGCTGCAAATTGATGAGTTTACCAGCCCATATCAAATTGTTGCTGCGGATGTAAATATCTCCAAATCATTGACAGCTCTCGATTTAGCTCAAATGAGAAAAGTGGTACTGGGCATTGACGAAGGTTTTGTAGATGGACTTAATTGGTTATTTATCCCTGAGACTTTCGACCTTTCCAATGACCCGTTCAATTTTGAAACAAGCGTTGACATTTCTCTTTCCGATCAGAACCTGGATATGGATTTTGTAGCTGTAAAAATTGGCGATGTCAATAATTCATGGACCGGTGAAAATGGAAGCAGATCGACAAATGGTGTTATAGAATTAAATCTTGAGCATCTTAAACTCGCAGATGAATTGGTTGAAATTCCAATTGTTGTTTCTGATTTTAGAAGTATAAGTGGATACCAGTTTACCATTTCCTGGGATGCCAGCCAACTGGAATTATACGATATGGAAAATAAGGCACTTGATGGATATTTCAATGAACAGCTAATTGACGATGGTATTCTCACCACCATGTGGGATGAATTCAACGGTAAGTCTGTTGACCTGGACGATGGAACAGTATTATTTGTTTTGAGATTTAACCCAAAAAGTGAGGATGCAAAAAGTGTTGTAGAACTTAATTCATCAGTTACGAAGGCTGTAGCTATTGATCACAATTTGAGTTCAATAGCCATCAAATCCATTTCTGCAAATGTAAACATCGATGAATTGAGAAACGGAAATTTGGAGTTGTTCCAGAATGTTCCCAATCCTTTTGATCAGTCAACAGATATAAGATTTAAAATCGCAAAAGCAGGCAAGGCGAAGCTTTCTATAATCAATCTTCTTGGTGAAATAATATTTGTTCACGAGCAAGATTATGATACCGGAGTTTATAGCGTTACCTGGAATAAAGGTGATAGTTTCAGATCTGTTTCACCGGGTGTATATTTATACCGAATTGAAAGCAATGGAGTCGATGTTGTCAAAAAGATGTTGATAAAGTAGCATTTATTAAAAATCATTTTAAAAAGGCCAATAAGTGTTGGCCTTTTTTTTTTGCAATTAAGATAATTGTTAATCAATCCATTTTCTTTCTCTTGCGAAAATTTTTAAGGCCGCAAAAATGAATAAAAAACCATCGGGCTTTCCGCTAAAAATACTTATTCCCATCGCGCTTGTTCTGGTGATTTGGGCTTTTTACATGACTCTTCATAACAGGTGGTTTTTGTTTGCAGAATTATGGTTTATGCCGGTAACCATGGTTTTTGGATCTTTCATTGCAGGCGCAAGCGCTGAAGGTGGTGGAGCTGTCGCCTTTCCTGTCATGACACTGATATTCAATATTTCTCCAGAGGTAGCACGAAATTTTAGTTTGGCAATTCAATCAATTGGGATGACTACGGCATCTTACCTGATATTAGTAAAAAAAATAAAAGTAGAATATGGGTATTTATGGTTGGCTAGCATAGGTGGTTTCGTTGGCATAATATTAGGGAGCTTGTATTTAGTACCAATAATACCAGCACCATTTGCCAAAATGTTATTCGTTTCATTTTGGTTAAGTTTCGGGGTAGTACTTTATTATATCAATGTTATTTACAAAAGAAAAACGGTTGATCACTTGCCGAAATTAGGCAGATCTGAAAAGCTTTCCGTAATCCTGGTAGGAATTATTGGAGGAGGATTGAGTTCTCTTTTAGGTAGCGGATTAGACATATTTAGCTTTAGTTACGTGACCATGCGTTATCATCTAAATGAAAAAATAGCCACTCCGACCAGTGTGATTATCATGGCCATTAATTCAGGAATTGGGTTTATCCTTCATTTTTTCATTCTGAATGATTTTGGGCAACAAGAGTTTAATTGCTGGCTTATTTGCATTCCTGTAGTAGTTTTTGGTGCCCCACTCGGAGCATATTTTATTAATAACAGGACCAGGGGATTTATATCTGTGTTTTTATATGTAGTGATTATTGTTCAATTTATAGGAGCACTTCTCATTATCAAACCTTCAGGTATTTTACTCCTGTATTCTGCCGCCGTGTTTTTGTTTGGGTTAATTTTCTTTTTTGGCTTTGTCCGTCTAAAAAAATCTAACATTAATATTTGAGATTCCTTTAAACCAAAAGTGTATCCATTGTGACATCTTCTATAAAACCAAATAAAAATATTGGTTTATTATATGGATAGTGAAACAAATGACGTTCTACAATTGTATATAAATTTGAATAAATATTACTGTTATGAAAAAGCCACTGAAAAAGATTTTAAATCTTACGATTGCCCTCATTGTACTTATTGTTGTTTTTATTTCTACCTCTGCCTGAGCTTAAAGTAATGTCCTAGCTGCAGTTGGCAAGTGCTCCATTCCATGACATCCTCGCTACAAAGAGTGTTGGCTTGTTAGTGGGATGCAGGCTTGTGCGTGGGCTATTTCTTTTTAGTGATTTTTTGAGGATCCATTTTTGTTGGAAAAAAATCTGTTACATATACATTGCCCTCATCCTTGTTAATGTAGAAGATTATCTTAACCTCGAAGTGCTTTGTTTCCTTATAGAGAATAAACCTAAAATCTTCTTTTGCTTCTTCAAGGTATTTTTCCTTTCTTCCCCTGCCGGGATTCTTATCTAATGTCCCTGTAGTCTTCAGAATGCTTTCATCTATCTCAATGGCTCTTTCAAAACTAAAATTCTCATAAAGGTAAGGCAGAACACTTTTCTGATAACGATTCTTCGCAGGCCGGGCAATTACTATTTTGTATATTTTTTCTTCAGCCATTGCATATTCTCTTTACTAAATTCATCCATTGATAAAACATCTCCCTTGTCGATTGCTTCTAATGATTTTTTAGTCCTTGATTCCATTTCAGCCTGTGTTATAAGCTTTTCCATCCTCTGCAAAGTAGATACTTCATGCACTCTCATCAAACGGTCAATAAGACCTAATTTTATTGTTTCTGTTCTCATAATATTTTGCTTTTGAAAGACATCCTGTAAAATTAACCATTTCATTGAATCAATAATTATTTGATGTCACAAATTGTGATCCGATATCGCAAGCCTTCCTGCGGTAGGCAGACCTGCCTACCGCTGTCGCAGGGATTCTTTTAAACCAAAAGTGTATCCATTGTGACATCTTCTATAAAACCAATATAAAAATATTAGTTTATTATATGGATAGCGAAACAATTGACGTTTTACAATTGTTTATAGAATTGAATAAATATTACTGTTATGAAAAAGCCACTAAAAAAGATTTTAAATCTTACGATTGCCCTCTTTGTACTTATTGTCGTTTTTATTTCTACCTCTGCCTGGGCTTAAAGTAATGTCCTAGCTGCAGTTGCCCTATGGGAAATATCGAGGAACTGGGAGAATTGCGGAGCTACCAGTATTTCAAAAAGCAGGATGAAAATGTGTGAGTTGGCGTGTGATCTTTGAGGGAAAAAATCTTTCGTACAAGTAGTTTGCTCTTGCTCCCTACTCACACTCAAAAATGAATGGTGAACCTGGAGGGATTCGAACCCCCAACCTCCTGATCCGTAATCAGGTGCACTATCCAGTTATGCTACAGGTCCAGCTTGTTAAAAAATGTTAATTTTTGCTAAGCGGTCGCAAATTTAGACAATTAATTCCCGTTATAAAAGGAAATCTTGTTTCCGGTCATCTAAAAAATACTATCTTTGCCGTTTAATTTATGTTCATGATTACATCACAATTAAGGATCAAGTATTTTATACTTTTTATTGCATTTACGCTTTGTACATTTTCAGCTTTCGCACAAGAAGCTACACCAAAAAATAATAAAGCAAATCGTACCGGCAAACTCATTCAGGAGAAAGCGGGTCGTCCGGATATTCCTGGTGACTTAATGATAGAATTTGGCTATAACTGGGTTCAAGACCACCCTCCTGGATATAGTTTTAAAACTCCAGGTAGCAGAACATTTAATGTTTACTATCTATACGAAATGAATATTGGTGAATCATCGTTTTCTTTTCATCCGGGGATTGGTTTTGGAACGGAAAAATATGCATTTGACAAAAACATAACATTGGGGTATGGAATGGACAGCTTGGGAAATAGTGAAGTTCAATTTGTCCCATTAGATAGTATTTATGGAGCTGGAACATCCTTTAAAAAATCTCAGTTTAATACAAATTATATTGATATCCCTTTGGAATTCAGATGGAGATCAAAAAAATATGATCCTCGCGGATCATTTAAAGTTACAATTGGCGGAAAAATTGGTTATTTGTTTGATAGCAAAACTAAAGTTAAATATGATCAAAACGGAGAAACAAAAAAAACTAAGCAAAAAGAAAAGTTTGAGTTGAGTTCACTTCGTTATGGCATTTATGCAAAAATCGGTTTTGGTGGCTTCGGTGCTTACTACTATTACAGCTTTTCCGACTTATTCAACAAGGATAAAGGCCCCATGGGAACAACAATGTACCCCATGACATTTGGTTTGTATTTGGCCTTGTTTTAAGATTCCTGTCACAAATAATTTTTTTACTTATTTCTTGAACCTATCCATATTCCAATTGGAATATCTAAGAATAATTTCAGGAGACCTCCCTTTATAGAAATAAATACAAGAAGAGATAGCAAAATAGCAATCCAATGATTAATCCACCGAATGCTTGATTGGGCGTATGGGCATTTAATGATAATCTGGAATAAATTACCAACCCTGATAAGAAAATAAAAAACGCCAGTATTAATTTGAAATGTGCTATTGGATAAAATTGGCTTAATGCAATTAAAAACCCAATCACACCTCCAATTCCTGCACCATGTACGCTTATTTTCCAGAAAATAGTGATTATAGTTAATATAAAAAGCAAACTAGTGGTGGCTGCAAAAACTATAAATACCAGATTATTGAAATTTAGCTTAGTGTAAAACATATATGCAGCAATACCATAAAAACAAGTGACAAAAAGAAATGGCATTACTCTCTGTTTCTTATCCGCTAAATTTATATCAGTTATAAAATTGGAAAGCCTCAATGTGCCAATACTTATAGCTGGGATGATAAATGTTACTAAAAATATAATGATCAATATTTGCCAAAGCGATTCCTGTGGCAATGGTTGCATCAATGAGGGAGCAAACATGATAAAGATTAAAAACAAATAGGAAGACATCAATAGTGGATGAAGTATTAACGATAAGAAATACGCAAATCTACCCCCCACTATAATTCTTTTCTAAGTCTGGCAACAGGGATATTAAGTTGTTCCCTGTATTTGGCAACTGTTCTTCGTGCGATATTGTATCCTTTTTGTTTTAACGACTTCTCTAATTTATCATCCGAATATGGTTTTTTCTTATCTTCGCTATCAATTAATTCTTTAAGATAATTCTTCACCTCCCTGCTACTAACATCCTCTCCAGATGCGGTTGAAATCCCCTCAGAAAAGAAATATTTTAATGGGAATAAGCCAAACTCCGTTTGAATGGATTTACTATTTGCCACCCTGGAAATAGTAGAAATATCCATATTTATTTGAATTGCTATATCTTTTAAAATCATGGGCCGAAGTTTGCTCTCATCTCCCGTAAGAAAAAAATCATATTGAAAATTTATGATGGCACGCATGGTGTTTAGTAAAGTTTGCTGTCTTTGCTTGATGGCATCTATAAACCATTTGGCAGAATCGAGCTTTTGTTTTACAAATGTGGCTGTTTCCCTTAGTTTTTTATCCTTCTTCTTTGTCTTACTATAAGTATCCATCATTTCGGAATAAGATCGTGAAACCTTTAATTCGGGTGCATTTCTGGAATTGAGCGTGAGATCAATTTTACCATTATTGTTTGATGCCAAAAAATCCGGGATCAAATATTGGGTTTTTACTAATTCTCCAGAGGAAGACCCACCTGGTTTTGGATTGAGTTTAGTAATTAAATTTATTGCCTTTTTAAGTTCTTCTTCGTCTTCAATATTTAGTTTTTTTACGATTTTTTCATAGTGTTTTTTAGTAAAATCGGTAAAGCAGTTGTCAATTATATTTATTGCCAGTTCAACCTCTGGTGTATGATCCAATTTTCTTTCCAACTGGAGCAACAAACATTCCTGAAGGTTTCGAGCGGCTATTCCGGGAGGGTCAAACGTCTGGATTTTTCTTAATATTTCTTCGATTTCGTCAATATCAGTTTCGATGTTCATACTGAAAGCAAGGTCATTAATTATAGAATCTAAATCTCTCCGAACATATCCGTCATTTTCAATGCTTCCGATTAGTTGCGTGCCAATAATCTCTCTTCGTTCATCCAAACCAAAGAATCCAAGCTGTGAAATGAGATGCTCATTTAAAGTTGAAGATGTGGCTAAAGGAAAATCTTTATCTTCCTCATCAGGATTACTTCCATCACCCTGCATTTTATAACCACTATAATCATCATGAAGATAGTCTTCAAAGCTTATATCTTCTTCACTCGTTTCCACTTTCTCATCAAACTCATCCGTTTGCTCAACTTGATCATCTTGTACTTCAACACCTTCTTCCAATGCAGGATTTGACTCCAATTCTTCCTCAATACGTGTATTAAGCTCAATCGTTGGAACTTGGAGTAACTTTATAAATTGTATCTGTTGTGGAGATAGCTTTTGACCTAAGGTCTGAATTAATCCTAATTTTTGCATCAAAGGTTAATCGTTTTCTAATTTTTCAAATTTAATACAATTACTTGATTCTTTAAATAAAGTTTTGAGTGGATTATATTCCAAATCAATAAACAAGACTTAACCCAACTAGGTTCAATTCTTTTATTAAATTTGCGCTTCTTTTTAAACTGATTATTCTGGCAAAAAACTATTTGAAATAGTGACCTGGTCAAAATAATTCTCAGATGAATTTCAGATTATAAAATTACTTACGTGATTATGGCAAAACGTACAAAAATTAAACTTTTGTTATCAGACCCTAAAATTGGTGAAGAAGCAATTGTAAAAGGATGGGTAAGAACAAAGAGAGGAAATAAAAATATTGCATTCATTGCCATTAATGATGGCTCTACTATTCAAAATATTCAAGCAATTGCTGATCTGGAAATAATTGACGAGCAGCTTATGAAACTTGTGACAACAGGTGCTTGTATTTCTGCAAAAGGAGAGATTGTAGCATCTCAGGGCAAAGGACAGACAGTAGAATTATTGGTTTCTGAATTAGAAATTTTAGGGGAGGCAAACCCAGAAGAATATCCTTTACAACCAAAAAGACACACACTGGAGTTTTTAAGAGAGATTGCTCACCTCAGACCCAGAACGAATACATTTGGCGCAATATTCAGAGTGAGGCATGCGATGATATTTGCTGTCCACAAATTTTTCAATGACAAAGGATTTTACAATCTGCATACGCCAATCATCACAGGATCTGATGCAGAAGGTGCTGGTGAAATGTTCAGAGTATCTACTCTAAATCCTGAAAACCCTCCTAAAACAGAGGACGGTAAAGTAGATTTCTCAAAAGATTTTTTTGGCCATGAGACCAATCTGACTGTATCAGGTCAGCTTGAAGGTGAGCTTGCAGCTATGGCGCTTTCTGATATTTATACTTTTGGCCCAACTTTCAGGGCTGAAAACTCCAATACTACCAGACACTTGGCTGAATTCTGGATGATAGAGCCTGAAATGGCATTCTGCGACATCGATGACAATATGGATCTTGCTGAAGAATTCTTGAAGTTTCTTGCTAAATATGCATTGGACAATTGCAAGGATGATTTAAACTTCCTCAATAACAGACTTCTTGAAGAAGAGAAAAATATGAAAAAGGAAGATAGAAGTGAGTTTTCCTTGATGGAACGCTTGCAGTTTGTAGTGGATCAAGATTTCGAAAGAGTTACCTATACAGATGCCATTGGAATATTAAGAAATTCTAAACCCAACAAAAAGAAACGCTTTAAATATTTGATTTATGAATGGGGCGCTGACCTGCAATCTGAGCACGAACGCTTTTTGGTAGAAAAACACTTCAAAAAGCCAGTAATTTTATACGATTACCCAAAAAATATAAAAGCATTTTATATGCGTCAGAATGACGATGGCAAAACAGTAAGAGCCATGGATATTTTATTCCCTGGGATAGGCGAAATTGTTGGAGGATCGCAAAGGGAAGAGCGATACGATTTACTGAAAGCAAGAATGGATGAAATTGATATTCCGCATGAGAGCATGTGGTGGTATTTAGAAACCAGAAAATTTGGAACTGCACCACATAGCGGCTTTGGACTGGGTTTTGAACGATTAATGATATTTGTAACCGGCATGAAAAACATCCGAGATGTTATCCCTTTTCCAAGAACACCTGGAAGTGCTGAATTTTAAAACTTCTAACAGTTAAAAAAGAATCTCTTTGTAGCGATAAATAATTACTGAAAGGGCAACAGACAAATAAATGATATTTACCGGTAAGCCAATTCTAAAAAAATCTTTGAATTTATATCCTCCTGGTCCGAATATAATCAGGTTGGTCTGATAGCTAATGGGTGTGAGAAAGGCTGCTGAAGCTGCATAGGCTATGGTTAAAAAAAAGGGTTGCCCATCAATACCTAAATTATTGCTTATGGCATAGGCCAATGGAAATGAAATAGAAACAGCCCCAACATTTCCAATAAATGAGGCCAACAAATTGGTGATAATCAATAATCCAACCAAGATAGAAATATTTCCATAAGGCGCTAATAAGTCAATTAAACTCATAGCGACCATATTACCTGCATTTGTTTTTATAATGGCCTGCCCGATCGCCAACGAAAAAACAAGGATAATGATCATATTCAAATCCAACTCTCTTTTTACATCATGGCTTGTGATAAGATTAAACCCTATCATGATACAAATTATTATCATTAAGGCAGGGAAAAGAGTAAGCTGGCTAAATGTCAAAAGAATTATTGTACATATTGCCATTATTCCCAGCGCATAATATTTTTTATTCCCTGGCTTTACTATGTTTTGTATTTTAGAAACCACAAAAAGATCTCTGTATATTTCTACTCTATTTCTAAAATCTGATCCGGTATAAAGTAAAAGTAAATCACCTGCCTGCAACACAATGTCTCCAATTCTTCCACTTACCTTTTTGCCATTTCGATGTATTGCAACAATAGCTGCATTATATCTATTTCTAAAATCACTTTGTTTTACTGTAGAATTGATCAAACTGGAATTATTCTTCATTACAGTTTCAACAACTTCGGCATTGTCACTATCATACGATCTGGCAGCCGATGGCAATTCGATCCCCAAATCTGAATTAATAAGATCTACAATATCTTTGGTATTTCCAGCAAAAAATAAAATATCGCCCTTTGCCAAAATCTCGCTAGGCCCAACAGGAGATATTATTCTTGCTCCACGTAATATCTCAACAAGAAATACCCCTTTCAGGTTTCTCATTCCTGCCTCAACCAAATTTTTACCTATAAGGTTGGAACTGGACAATAGCCTGGTTTCCACAATGTACTCTGTTTTATTTTCAGAATATGTTTCTAATATATCTTTGTGATCAGGCAATAATTTATACCCAATAAATAAAATAAAAAGTATCCCGGTTATGGTTACTGACAAGCCTATAATAAATAAATCTTCAAACAATAGAGAAGGATGACCATAATCTTGCAAAAAACCATTTAGGACAAGCGTAGTTGATGTGCCAATTAATGTCAACATCCCTCCCATTATTGTAGCATATGACAAAGGAATCAGGAGTCTGGACGGAGCGATATTATGCTTTTTACCCCAATCAACAACATAAGGAGTCATTAAGGCAACTACGGGAGTGTTATTTACTATAGAACTTAATACCGCAACCTGGCTCATCATACGAAACATAAACCCTCTATAGGTTTTTGCCTTGCTGAAAATCACATCGAATAAATATTCTAATTGAAAATTTTTCCGTAATCCGGTAGTAATCAAAATAAGCATTAATATACTCGCAATAGATTCATTAGAGAATCCGGATAACACCTCTGATGGAGTAAGAATACCTGTAATAGAAAAAAGCAGGACTGCCAATAAAAAACTTACAGATGCCTTCAGGTATTCCTTATATATTAATAGGAATATGACAAAAACAATAAAAATAACGAACCACGGCTGAATGTTTTCAGCTATCATAAAATTAAATTATAAAAATCAGTGCCAAATAAATACATTTGATTTTGAAGAACCAACAGAATCTTTGTATTAAAATTTAAAGCAAAATTACATGAATGATCTAATCTTTCCTCCTTTCGATTATAGAATAAAAAAAACCAATGGAAAGCATACTATTTTTGATATTATAAGAAAGAAATTTATTGTTCTGACACCAGAAGAATGGGTGAGGCAACACCTAATTCACTATCTCTTAAACCAGATGAATTACCCTAAATCATTGATTACTGTTGAAGATGGAATGAAAGTAAATAAGATGATCAAAAGAAGTGATATTGTAGTTTATAACCGCCAAGGAGAAATATTTTTAGTAGTCGAATGCAAATCATCTAAAATAATTTTGGGGCAAAAATCTATGGACCAGGTCTCAGTATATAACCAACATTATAAATCGAAATACATAGCTTTAACAAATGGGCTTAATAATATTGTTTGTAAAATGGATTACAAAATCAAAAAACCAACATTTATAAATCACTTCCCTAAATTTGATGCCACAAATTGATAAATCTTGTATTGCACATTAATTGACAAGTAATTTTTTTATAAAAATATAAAGCGACAAAACATTTATTATAATTTATTTTTTTGTGTTAATGAAAACTATTAAAGACGTTAAGTGACATCAATTTTAGATCATTTAAGTCTAACTTGTGCATGGAATTGCTAAACAATTTCACTCACATTTAACTTAATAAGGTATAACTTATTAAGTTTATACTATCAATATAAAATATATCCTATATGAACAATAAGAGCAATATATGGTACTTTGAGGACATTGATCTATACAATGTCCTTTGCCCTCATAAAGTACCATCAATGAAAGACAAACATACTTTTCATAAATATTCGAAAGACTCCTTTATCTATTTTGAAGATGAACAGTCAGATCATATTTATTTAATAGCTGAAGGCAGGGTAAAAATAGGAAGCTATACTGAGGATGGTCGAGAAATAACAAAAGCTATTCTTTCAGCAGGAGAAATATTTGGTGAACTCGCTTTAATTGGTCAGGAAAAAAGATCTGATTTTTCTCAATCAATGGACGATAATACTACTATTTGCCCAATGAATATTGAAGAAATGAAAGAGCTTATGGCTCAAAATAAAGCTCTAAATTTTAAAATATATAAATTACTTGGACTCAGAATAAAGAAAATGGAGAGGAAAATTGAATCCTTGGTGTTTAAAGACTCTCGTACAAGAATAGTTGAGTTTTTGCGAGATTGGGCAAATGAAAAAGGAAAAAAAGTTGGATTTGAAACAATGATGAAAAACTACTTGACACACAAAGATATTGCATCATTGACAGGTACAAGTAGACAAACTGTAACAACTATTTTAAATGAACTCAAAGAGAAAAATATTATAAATTTTGATCGTCGAAGGATCTTAATTAGAGATATGGATTTACTTGTTTAGAATTACTTGCTACCCCATTATTTATTATTTAAACAAACGCAAATAAATGTGGTAGTTAAATTGACAATCTAAGAAAGAAGGTAATCTCTATCTGCATCATTGATATCATCTATTTCATCAATATCATTTAAAACAGGGAGCAATATGTAACCCAATTTCAAAATTTCAAGCTTTTTTTTAGTTTGTATTAAAACTAATTCTGTACTCCAATCAATATCAATAAATATAGTTTCGATTGGCATCTTCATGCCTATTAGATAGTATCCTCCATCTAAAGATGGACCCAAAACAACCTCATGAGAATCAAGCAAATTAAATGCCGAATTAACTATATCAGAAGTCAATTCCATTGAATCAGATCCGATAAGGCAAATTTTACTATAACCTTCATCACTTGCTTCTTTTATTGCATTGTACATACGTAATCCAAGATTATCGCCAAATTGTAATGACTTTTGAAAAGACGATAATTCCCATAAATCAGTTTTACATATAAAATCAGAATAACAAATTCGCTTATCCACAATAAGGTTTAATATTATTATTTTTGTTCTATACAGTAATCTATTGTAAACAGATAGAGCCTTCACATTTCCAATAGTTTTTGCTAACCTAGATTTTACGCTCCCTTTAATTGGGTTTTTAACAAATACTATTAAAATATCATTCATAAAAAAATGTGCTGAGAGAAATTGTGATATAAATTAACATTAATATAAAATTTTTAATAAAATAAAAATCCTACTATTTAAATTTAAAACAATGTAACTACCTTTACGTTTAAAATTTTACTATTGC
>VAPL010044118.1_pt1 | contig 12388 bp, 7 predicted proteins | sample 3395061 | NCBI WGS metagenome assembly VAPL01 (sample SAMN08290444, study PRJNA428436) | hydrothermal vent metagenome | isolation source: Deep-sea hydrothermal vent chimney 2 | place: Pacific Ocean: Juan De Fuca Ridge | depth 2182 m m
AGTAGCTTCACCGCGCGATCGAACTGGTGCTGCTGATAAACTATCACGATCCTCCGCTCAGGGTACTTTTCTTTCGCGCCAGCCAGTGTCGCGTCGATCTCTGTCGGGTGGTGCCCGTAGTCATCGTAGACTAGCGCGCCATTTAGCTCACCCTTGTACTCAAATCGCCGCCAGCCACCAGTGAAGTTTTTAATTCCCTGCTCGACCTTCTCCATGTCTAAACCGATCATCTCAGCTACTTGTAAGGCAAGCGCAGCATTCTGACGATTGTGTACTCCTACAAGCTGTAGCGGTGGTACTGCTCTATCTTTGGTATCAAGGAGGTTTGGCGCAATGTTAATAATTGGCTCTAAATTTGGCTCGGCAGAACTAGCTATCAGTACACCACTCGACGACAATCGCTGCACTAACTCGATGAAGGCTGACTGGTAATCCGCGAGATCTTTATAATAATCCAAGTGCTCTGCCTCGATATTTGTAATGACAAGCACCGCAGGCATGAGCTGAAGAAAAGCACGGCGATATTCACACGCTTCGAGTACGAACCAATCTGACTGTCCGACACGCGCGTTGCCACCGTTTAGCTCTTTTAGGTTGGTGCCCACGAGACAGGAGATATCCTCACCAGCTGCCAGTGCGGCTGATATGATGAGACTTGTAGTAGTAGTCTTGCCATGTGTTCCTGCGATAGCAATGAGCTTTTTGTCTTTTGTGATTTCACCCAGTGCCTCAGGATAGCTGATGATCCGCAATCCTCGCCTCTTGGCTTCGAGCAATTCAGCATTGTCCTCTCGGACTGCCGTCGTGTGTATCACGACTTCTGTACTAGCTGGTAGCTGCTCTGCGCTCTCACCGATCTGTATATTGAAACCTTCAGCGATGAGCTGCTTGGTCACTGGTGAACTTTCTAAATCAGAGCCAGAGACCTGCTTACCCAGAGATTGTAAAATCCGCGCTACACCAGAGACACCGATACCACCAATGCCGACGAGATGAAAATTACTTTCTTGAAACACCTACTTATTTTAGTACACCTTTTGTACTTCTAACCCATCGAAAAAATAATCAATAATCTCTTTGTAGGTCTTACCAGCTTGTGCTAGTCCTGCCGCACCTTTGCCACTCACGCCCACACCATGCCCTGCTGCCTGCTCAGGACAAGCAAAGCTCGTACCAATGGCGTTGCTGTTCAGACCACAGCTCCATGGATCAGAGACAGATTTGGTAAATTTAAAATCATTTATATTCCAATGGGCCTCGGCAGCAGTCTTGGTCTGTCCACCACTACTCGTGAAGTACGGTGTCTTTACTACCTCGCCATCGTATGTCGCCACCAAACCTACTGTCGCCTCAGCTGCTGCCGACATCTGTCCGCGTAGTTCATAGCTATAGCCCAGATAGCGCTGAAATTCAGCGGGATTATCCGAGCCGTCGTACGGCGCACCAGAGAACTTACGATGAGCAGGATCGGTATAGTAGAGCGCATAGCTACGTGCGAGTACTGCGAGTAGCTTGGCTTTTTCCCATGGATCACTCGGCAATGGTTCAGCGACACCACGAATATAATCTTCGATTGGCAACTCATTGACTACAATCAATTCATCATTGTATTTACGCACTTCTAGTACGCCACGATAGCGATTGTCATTGATACTGTCAGACCAGCCAGGACTGTGTGTCCAATTAGAGATCTCCAAAATTGTGCTACCTACTGGCACAACACGATAGGCTTCGCCTTCGGTCAACTTATAGGCATCGAAATCAAGGAGCGTACCGCGGAAAAGCTCACGTCCAGCAAGACTTTGTAAAATCAACGGTCCTCCACCGATCTCGACATGCTTACTGTCAAAAGACAGTCGCACCCGAATCACAGGACTATTCTTGAGTGTCTGATCTGCTTCTATCTGATTGCCAGCACTCAGTACAGACGCAGCCAGTGGAGCTGCTATAGCCACAGACGATGAGTCTGTACTATCTACCTTAGTCAGGACAGCTTGAGACTGTTCACTCGCGACTGACTGCTTTTTGTTTACACCCTCCAGTACCATGATCCGGACTGGCATCTGAGCGATCCAACCAACTCCCTCCACTACTGGCGCAAACCACTCATCGTCGCGACCGCCCGAGCGCTTAGTAATTTTGAAAGTGAAATGTCCCAATTCGCCTGGTGAGACTTTTGACTCGGTCAAAACTGCTGGACGAGTCGGAGCTACCCAGCTCGCATTTTGGACAGCACTCGTCCGATCATATGGTCGATAAGTACCGAGCTTGACGAGATTGTCGCCGGCATTACGCCAAGTTATGTTGCCCGTGTTTTTGTAAGTCACCGTCACCGTAGCAGCTGTACCTGCTGCCAACTCTACTCGCTTAGGATATTCAACTAGTTTCGCCGCGAGTTTTGGCTTGGCAACAGTTAATTTGAAATCAATCACACTAGCTGTCTTGACCCTACCCGCCGTCCAACGCGGACGCACTGCAAAGGCGAATTTACCTCCTTTGTACGGCGCTGTCACCATGAGCGGTACTCGTACAGTCTCACCTTGTAGCACTTCGCTAGACAACACCGCCACACTAGAGTCGAGCTGCACCTCCCCGCCACCACGTACGACAGTAAGCTCAAAATCCTCTGGAGTCCAAGTAAGCTGACTCAAATTTTTTAACTCAACAAAAAGCTCTTTGGTCTCACCCGGCTGGAAATAAAGATCCCTGCCGGTACTTTTCTTTAGAGTCGTAGATGCGAAGCGTGGCTCACGTACCGATGTATGAAACTGCATGCCATAGTCCGGCAGTGTGCCGAAGTTGGCGACCTTTGGTGCAAACTTGATGTAATAGCGCTTACCACGCTTGGGAGCAGTCAGATTCATCACGAAACGTGCCGCCTGCCCTGGTGCAACATCGACATCTAGCGCTGCTAGCTCATCACCACTTGAGACAAAAGCCTCACCTCCACCAGTCGGCAGAGCCGCCAAATAGACACGATTTTCACCATGCGCACGCCAAGTAAAGTTACCCGTATTCTTCAGCTGTACCCACGCCACTGCCGTCTGCTCTGGCACGAAAGGCTCTGGTGGATGCTTGGCAGATACAAACTCATAATTCAACACAGGTGGAGCTACATTGACGACGAGGAAAAAGCGCTTACCCGATGAACCAGCAAAGTCCGGTGTAACGGAAAAACGATAACGCCCTGCTTTCATTTTGGCAGCCACTGGTACTTCCAAAGTCACCGACTGACCCGGACTGACCCGTCGATCGAGAGTGGCGATGGTGTCACCACCTTCGGCTAGCATCGCCCCAAGGCGATTTTGACCACGACTCCCCCGCGCGACTCTGAGCACAGTCTCTGCTGGCCAAGCTTTACGACCGTTATTTTTCAGTGTGATTGTGAGCACATCTTTCGTCAACGGATCAAGACGAATCGGCGAGTTATTCGCCGTCATAATGTACGAATAATCTTGATCGACTGTTTTATTCCCTCGTGCATAGTCGGCAGCAGCCGCAGCGAGCTGTGGAATAATATCGTACAGTGGTGGTGGTGGATCTGCTGACGCACCATAGTCATGATGACCGACTAGATTACGAGTGTTTTTACCATGCCAAGTAGAAAAACCATTTGGATTTAGATCATAAAGATTGGAAAGCTCGCCGATCAGCTCAACCGCTGCCTGCTGAGCATCTGTCGTGGGCGGTGCGTCTTTGAAGTGCCCGATAAAAGAAATACCAATCGTCCCAGTATTGGCACAGTAAACATGCGCACCGATGACTCGCTCTCCGCCACTTCGCCCTTCGTAGATGTTGCCAAAGGGGTCAATCAGATAATGATAGCCGATATCACCCCAACCACGATTGATGGCATGACTACGATAGATCCCTCGCACCACTACTCGCGCATCTTCCACAGTAAACTCTCCGTCATTGCCAACGTAATCTTTAGAGTTATCACTATCAGTTTCGTGGATAATGATTTTTTTGATCTCAGAGGAATAAGTCCGCGTCCAGTAAAGCCGCTGATTGGCAGCATTGGTGTCGATACGTCGTCCGTCACTTTGAAATTCAGCCGGATACTTAGCCTGTAAAGCCTCACACTTTTTTCGTCGGAGTGACCATGCTGGAGAGCTGTCTGACGTAGAGGTGTCGGGAGTTTCTCGATAGAGTAGATAATCTTCATCGGCACCCCAATCTGCACGCGAAGTAATACCAATATCAGAAAGTGCTGCTTGTACTGGTACAGCACCAAACAACAAAACGATAATCAATACAAACGATAATTTAACTGATTTAAACATTTCTTGAATAACTTTTTTATACTATCAGATATTGCCAAAGACTGCTTCGGAAAACAACTAAACTCTAAACTCAGCGATGCTACTAATCTCACGCCACAAAAGCAAGAGTATTTCTCCGAAATTTCGGAGAAATAGTACCTGAGATCATCTTTTGCTAAAATAAAATCAATGCAGGAAATCAAAAAAACTCTCGCCGAAAGTGCCGAGCTGGTCACCCACGGGGTGGCCTATCTTTGACGAAATAAATCTGCGCACAAAAATAACCAAGCTAGAGGCTGCCAGTAACGTACCGGATTTTTGGAATGATCACATCAAAGCTGAAAAAATCAGCCGCGAACTAGCCGAAGCGAAAAAGACAGTCGAAATCTGGAAAGACCTAAAACAAGAACACACTGATCTAACTGAACTCACCGAGCTAACCGATGAGACAGATACTACCGCCCTCGTCGAGCTACGTACTGCTGTGGAAAAATTCTCCAAACAGCTTCGGATAGCCGAACTCACACTCTACCTCACTGGAGAGTTTGACCAGCGAGATATGATCCTGAGTGTCCACGTCGGAGCAGGCGGCAAAGATGCCGCCGACTGGGCAAATATGCTATTACACATGTATCTCAAGTATGCTGAACGAAAGAATTGGCAAACCAAAATAATCGAAAAATCAGATGCTGAAGAAGCTGGTATCAAGTCCGCCACTATCGAAATCAAAGGTGCATACGCCTATGGCTTTTTGAAAGGCGAAAAAGGCTCACACCGCCTCGTCCGGCGCAGCCCATTCAACGCCGCTGCTAGTCGCGAAACCAGCTTCGCTCAAGTCGAGATCCTACCTGTGATCGAATCCGATGACACAATCGAGCTAAATCCAAATGAACTCCGTATCGATACTTACGGCGCTGGTGGTGCTGGTGGTCAACATGTCAATCGCACCGAGAGTGCCGTACGCATCACTCACCTACCGACAGGACTCGTCGCCACCAGCCAAAACGAACGCAGCCAACACCAAAACCGTGCTCAAGCGCTCCAAATCCTCCGCGGCAAACTCGCCGCAAAACATCTCGCGGAAACAGAAATACGTGCCAGCGAACTCAAAGGTGAAAAGATCAAAGCTGATTTTGGTGGTGACGCAATCCGGAGCTACATACTCGATGACAAGCGCGTCAAAGATCGTCGCACAGGTTATGAGACTTTTGATCCTGAAGCAGTCTTAAATGGCGAACTTGAGCCATTTATCCGCGCATACCTGACACAAAAACGCTAAAATAAGTGCTCATGCTACTAAAAATCCAAACTGGTACCGATAACCCGATCCTCCGCAAGCAATCGATAGCGCTAAAAAAAATCGACAAGCGTATCAAAAAACTGATCAAAGATATGACCGAAACCATGCTCAAAGAAGATGGTGTGGGTCTCGCTGCACCTCAAATCGGCACCAACGAACGACTTGTAATTCTAAATTTTCAAATTGATAAAAAAACATTCCGCCCAATCACTCTGATCAATCCAGTAATCATCGATGCTAGTATCGCGACCGAGACTGCCGAAGAGGGTTGTCTCAGCTTACCCAAAGTTTTTGGTCAAGTCGCACGCTACGCCGAGATAACCGTACGCTTCATGGACGAAAGCGGATCTGATCGTACACTCCAGCTCGATAAACTCAACGCCCGTGCAATTCAACATGAGATTGACCATCTCGATGGAATTCTTTTTGTAGATCGTATAAAGAACAGCGGACACTTATCCAACCCAGCAGTATTATAAAAAACTTTTGAGAAGAAAAAAACTTTGCTAAACTGCCTCGGTATTTGGGTTCTTAGCTCAGTTGGTTAGAGCGCATCCTTGACGTGGATGAGGCCAGAGGTTCGAATCCTCTAGAACCCACCACCCAGTACAGGTTTTGTCCGCCCGAGGCGGACAGGCTCTGGACTAGTGGGTACTACGGGGGTGAGAAGCTCTGCGTTAGCAGAGGTTCGACTACCGAGGATAGCGAGGAAGTGTAAACTTGTTTACAACTTTCCGAGCGACGCAGGCAGGTGGCGTAGCCACTATCCTCTAGAACCCACCATTCCTTGAAATCACGACAATACGGAGAGGTACTCAAGTGGTTGAAGAGGCGGCTTTGCTAAAGCTGTAGACGGGGGCAACCTCGTGCGAGGGTTCGAATCCCTCCCTCTCCGCCAATCGAAACAAGTTCTCCTCACGTAGTGAGGAGGTTTTGTTTATACTTAAAACGAAATTCTAATTGTCAAAGTGCTTACTCGTCTAAAAAATCTCTTTCTCGATCTACTCTTCCCTACTCACTGCATCAGCTGTGGATCTGAGGATACATGGTTTTGTCTCGAATGTAGTGAAAAAATCCAACTCAAGACAACTCAACACTGTCCACACTGCTGGTGCAAATCTGCTGGTGGCAAGACCTGTCCAAACTGTATAGCAAAAACTGCTCTCACAGGTCTGCGTGTCGCTGCCAGCTACGAAGCTAACCCTGAACTCGCCCAAATCATTAAACAATTCAAGTATAAATTTTCCGAACCACTAGCCACTACGCTTGGCAGACTACTCACACGTACAATCAGACAAACCAGCTACACTGACGAACGCATCGTAACTTTCGTACCGCTACACTACAAACGTCAAAACTGGCGTGGCTTCAACCAAGCTGAACTCCTCGCCAATATCGTCGGCAAAGAACTAGAGCTACCTATAAAAAGTCTACTAATCCGCACACGTAATACACCACCACAAGCCCAACTAAATCGTACGGATCGTCTCACCAACCTTGAGAATGCTTTCACCACTAAGCCAAACATCGCACTGCAAAATAAAACAATCCTACTCATAGACGACATAGCCTCGACTGGCAGCAGCCTAAATGAGTGCGCCAAAGCCCTCAAGTCCGCAGGTGCTAAGACTGTATGGGGTCTGGTGCTGGCACGGGGCTAGCAGACTTTTTCTTATGTGCCTGCTCTACCTTTGCTATATGTTCTGCCGTGATTGTCTCTGCTGGCGCACCAACCTTTTCTGGCAACTTGGCTTCAGTTTCAGCTGGCAGAGGTTCAAAAGCCTTATCTTTTTCCGAGTCTAGTTTTTGTTCTAGCTCGATACCAATACGAGCAGAAATCTCCACATCGACAAACTCACGCTTACGACCGTACTTCAGTCGGGAGTACTGCTTGATCAGCTCTGCCATCTTGTCACTCTTACCAGTCTCGTCCCAGATCGTCGTCAGGCTAAATGGTCGCGTAGTTGTATTGTCAACGTTGAGCTTGATATATGCCGAGTAGTTCGCGACATTGATCACGTCTTGCTCTGACAATAGTGGTGCGTACTCCTTCGCCATGTATTCACCGTCTGTAGCACCGATCTTGAAGCTCATCATCGTACCGACATTACCAAAGACCGCATCACGAATGCGAGGATCCTCGCGCGAACCACCCTCGGGTCCAGACTGTTGAGTCAGCTGTCCGATGTATTGATGAGCGATCGTCAGACCAAGATGGTACTTACGCGCCTCGGAAAGAATCGTCGCGAAACTATCCGTCGCAAAGTTCTGAAACTCATCGACATAGAGCCAAAAATTGGGACGCTGATCTTCAGGTACATTTACGCGACTCATTGCCGCCATCTGGAGCTTATTGACAAAAATCAAACCAAGCAGCTGTGAGTTGATATCGCCGACGGCACCCTTGCTTAGATTGACGAGGAGGATCTTCTTTTTATCCATGATCTCACGAAAATCAAATGCATTTTTCTTTTGTCCGATGATATTACGCATCATAGTGTTGGTCACAAATGGACCAAACTTAGCTGAAAAGTATGGGATCATTTCTTCCTTTTCGCGTGCGCCAGTCTTCGCCATCTCTCGCTCCCAAAATGATTTCACAACTGGATTCTTTACCTTACTGACTTTGTATTTACTAAACTCATCATCGACAAAAAGTCGTGGAATATCAATCAAAGTCGCACCCTCTTCTTCGTCATCCATCAGCGTCAAACAGCCATTGCGAAAGTAGTGCTGAATCCGCGGCCCAAAGATCTCACTACCAAAAAGCTTGATAAAAATCTCCATCGCTGCGAGCGAAGCAAAATCCTTTTCTTCTGAAGTTTTGGCTTCGAGCAGATTGAGACCCATCGGACGCTCGAGATCAGCCGGATTGAAGACGATCACGTCTTTGGCACGCTCTTTGGGTATGTACTTGAGGATATCTTCTATCAAGTCACCATGCGGATCGACGACACCCACACCCTCGCCATTGGCGATATCTTGACGAGCTAGCGCACTAATCAGAGCCGACTTACCAGCACCAGACTTACCGATGATGTAGAAATGACGTGTACGATCATTATTTTTTATACGTACTTCTTTCTTTTCTCCACGATAGATATTGTGTCCGATCAAGATACCCTTGTCGGGTAAGTTGACAGGTGGTGGCAAAATTTTGTACTTTAGCCATTCGATCAGTGGTGTGTAGTTGTACCGACTGACTGGCATATGATAAATACTCGCCAGCTCCTCCGGCACTAGGAGACACTCCTGCTCGGTGATAGGCCACAGACCCTGCATCGGTAGACGATGACGATAATTAAACAACATCCACTTGTCATTGAGCCAGTCGATGAAAATCATACGACGATTTTGGAGCCAGTTGAGATATTCATTTTTAAACATTCCAAATGCTGTTGCGATACTATTGGTGATCTGCTCAGACTCAGCATTTGTATCAGCTGCACCGACGATTCGGATCACAGTTTCAAAACCCGGCTGAACAATTTTTTCACCAAACATTTTTAGGTTTTCATCCGTACCTTGGTCGCGCATGACGAAAGGATCTCCATGGCTAGCACCAGGTTGATTGGTGCCCATGTCAGCGATCGCACTATCATTGCCCAGCACTACCGCATTGATAAAAGATATCAACCAACCAAAACCAGGAATATGAAAATGATCTTTCTTTTTTAACACTTCTCGATTGATTTGTTTGCGACCGTCCTTTTGCCAACCACCGATTAGATGTGTGCCTTTTTCTGGTCGAATCGTGATTTGTACACTCGCCACATCATCTTTCTTTAGTTTACTCAGCACATTGGTCATAGAATTCAGCGGATCATTTTCTATTGCCTTGTAGGTTTTAAACGGTCGAAAGCGAGCCTTCTTTTGGTAAAAAAAGAAACACTTAGCCGACTTACCCACTGGCGCTGGATCTGGTAGCTCGACTGGCTCGACATAGGCATCAGGATAAAAACTCGTAATCTGTTTCTCGACCACCGACTGGTAGTATTTATTCATTACAACATAAAAATTGATCTTCTCCTTCGCATACGCCAGCTCAAAACTCACCAAATCAGTATGAAAAAGCGCACTACGAATAATGTTGGTCATATTCATCTCACCTAGCTCATGCAAACTACGATAGAGCTGCTCCATGACAGCTACTTTTTCTTTGAAATCTTTTTCTGTCGCCTCCTCGCGATCCTTGTGCGTCTCCTGCCGCGGCATTGTCACTCTGAGCGCGACTAGTTCACGCGCCCAGTGGAGCTGATAACCTAATCGCACAGCATAAAGCAACAGTATCCAGACTGTATAAACTGCCGTCACTAGCGTAAACAAATAGACCGTATTGTGCCATGGATCTACTGTGTACCAGCTCCACCAGCCACCTAGACGCTCCAGAGTCAGATACCCCGTCGTCACCTCATACAGTGCGATAGCAGCTGCCAAAATCAACTCTCCAAAGCGTAAAACGAGACGAACTAAGATGCCCATTTGGATATGATATTTTTAATATTTATTTTGACCCTAAATTAATTTAAGATTTCCTCTTATTTTAGCAGAAAACAAGCTTTTTTGCAAGTATTTAGCCGCGAATCTGCTTAATAACTTTGATCAAAATGTAGAGTATCGGACGCAATACCATCTCGGCACTTTTTTTATAATTGATCACTCTGCCACCAAATTTTTTCTTAAAATCTGTTACTCCCATCAAGGGGTGCCTTTCGTCGGCTTTTTCTGGTGCGATACCGAGCAAGTCGTAGCGTCGAAAACCCCGTGCCTTGGCAGTCTGAATAGCTGCCCACTGCAACGCATAAGGTGCCATCAATGCTCGAAACTCGTGATCACTTGCACCATAATAATAAGTCACTGTAGTACGTCCAGGATTGGCAGCTGGATCACCAAAGAAGGTCACCAAAGTAGCTGCAATCGGTTGCCCGTCCTTTTCTGCGATGAAGCAGCTCGCTAGACTGTGCTCCCCCAAAATCTTTAAAAAGTTTTGATAATACTCAAGCGAATGCCCAACAAATCCATCACGGGCTGTGGTTTTTTGGAGTAAATCATAAAAAATCTGTGCCGCTGCAGGTTCAGTTGTCTCACGGACTGTGATGCCGTGTTTTTTTGATAAACGAATATTGTAGCGTCCCTTAGGCTTCATTTGTGCGAACAGCTCCTCTTCATTCAATCGTAAGTTCAACATCAGAGTTGTTTCGGGAAAATTGGTCGTATGCGCTCTACGTAATTTACTACCAACTATTGGCAGCTCAAACCCTTCTGGCCAATCGAAACGTACAAAGATCGCACCGCTCTCGTCTGCCAGCTCCTCTATCTTTCGGAAAAGTGGCGCTTCAATCTCAGCTGTCCAACGTAAAAAAAGTGGTCCACGCGGACAGTGCCACCAAGTCAACCCAAATGGAAGCTTCCTCACAAAAACTTGCGCATATGCCAACAAGTCTCCCTTGCGGTCTATCACTCCAATCCAGAGTACTGCCAACCCTAGTGTCACTTGCAGCTCCGCCCAAACTGGATCCTGTTGTAACACTGCCGCTGAGTGTTTTTGCAAAAATAACTCTATCTTTGGTAAATCGTCATTGGTCAAGATAACTCCTTGCATCTATATCATTGTAACCCAAAACACATCATGACTAACACTCCCCTGAGACGAAGCAGGTATTTTTACCATGTTCTTTGGCGCAGTACATTGCTTGATCGGCAGCATGTACGAGGGCTTCAGGATTTTCAATTGTCGAATTTGGTACCAATGCACCACCCAAACTAGCTGTTATTTTGATTGTTTGACCTTTGAAGACTACTCTCTGATCGGCAATACTTTTTAAAATCCGCTGCATAGTTTTTTTCAACCCTAGTAAATGTCCTGGTTTTTCTATCAAAATAACTACGAACTCCTCACCACCATAACGACTAATAATATCAATCTCACGAAACTCCTGCTGTAGCAAAGTAGCTGTACTCCGTAGCACCAAGTCGCCTGCCTGATGTCCATAATTATCATTGACCTGTTTGAAATTGTCTAGGTCGATCATGATGCACGCAAGTGGGTGCCCTAATCGCTGCATTTTTCGCCATTCGCGCTCGAGTGTGATCTCGAAATAGCGATGATTGTAGACGCCCGTCACAGCATCTGTAATCACTAGCTTACGAAGTTTTTTATTGATAGTCATCAACTCATGTTCGTGCTGTGAACGCTCAATAGACACACGTCTGATTGCCCAGTTCGAAAGAATCAGTGTAGCCACAAAAGATGCCGCGATCCCTCGAAAAATATATTCAAATTCTGTGCTGCTACTGCCCGTATTGGCAAAAATCTCCTCAGCGATCTCCCAAATCGCGAAAATCAAAGCTACTCCAAGTGCACTAAAAATAGCGACCTTCCATGGCTCGAAATATTTAATAATAAATTTCATTGGTTGTTTATTTTAGCCACAAATATCCATGAATTCAATTCAGCTGTTTATGAATTTGTCCGGCCTTTTGGAATCCAACGAGCGCGGTCAGCTCTACCATCGAGACTGTTTTTAGTTTGGTCATCGAACCAAATTTTTGTAGCAATAGTTTACGCGTATCAGCACCCAAACCAGATAGTTCATCAAGTGCCGATGCTTTATCGATCTTATTCAAAACCTTTTTGCGCAAATCGTTGGCAGTCCGGTGTGCCTCATCACGAATCCGTTGGATCAGATGTAATGCATTGGAATTTTTTGGCAGTAATACTTTTTCAAATTCTAACTTTTTGGCTTTAAGATCTTTTATACGAAAAATCTCCTCCTCGCGCTTCGCCAGCCCGACTACAGTCGTAGTCTTGGGAAACTTCACA
>VAPL010089775.1_pt1 | contig 12388 bp, 8 predicted proteins | sample 3395061 | NCBI WGS metagenome assembly VAPL01 (sample SAMN08290444, study PRJNA428436) | hydrothermal vent metagenome | isolation source: Deep-sea hydrothermal vent chimney 2 | place: Pacific Ocean: Juan De Fuca Ridge | depth 2182 m m
CGCTTTTTTAGCAGGCGCTTTTTTAGCGACAACTTTTTTCTTAGTTGCTGCTTTTTTAGCCGTTTTTTTCTTGGCCACGGTTTTTTTCTTCGTGGTTTTCTTTTTAGAAGTGGCTTTTTTTGCTGTTTTTTTCTTCACTGCCATGCGACAAATTCTCCAACATTTTTAATTTCTTGATCTGCCTGTGCTAAATAAAGCACTTAAAAGCAAAATCGACGCGATTTAATACCAGAATCCAGCCATATAAGCAACTAAAACAATGCCTTTTGCTCTATTTTTTGCCAGGTAAATCGATATAAATCCATATAAATATATGTAACTTATTGTATTTCATGAGATAATCTAATTTAATTATTTTAAAAATTTATTTATAGAGGTTATACAATGTTGGCGTTAAAAGCACTAATTTTTGATGTGGATGGTACCCTTGCCGACACCGAACGAGACGGACATCGCGTCGCATTTAATCGTGCGTTTGAAGAAGCGAAGCTGGGCTGGAACTGGTCAGTGGACTTATACGGTGAGTTATTAGCCGTAACGGGTGGCAAAGAACGCATGCTGCACTTTCTTGACTTACATTTGCCCCAATTTTTAGAAGAGCAGCGCCAGGCAGGTACTCTGGACGATTTAATTAAAAACCTGCATATACGTAAAACATACTTTTATACTCAGTTATTATCTGAAGGCGCCATTCCTTTACGCACCGGTGTTAAACGCCTATTAGATGAAGCGCGGGAGCAAGGTTTTCGTTTAGCGATTGCAACCACAACAACACCAGCGAATGTTACCGCATTACTGGAAAACACCTTAGGTAAGGAATCTATCGGTTGGTTTGAAGTGATAGCGGCAGGCGACATCGTGCCGAACAAAAAACCGGCAGCTGATATTTATGACTACGCCCTGGAGCAAATGAATTTAAAAGCAGAAGAGTGCATAGCCTTCGAAGATTCATCAAATGGCATACAATCGTCGCTTGGCGCAAATTTAAAAACCATTATCACGCAAAACCATTATACCGAAACACATGACTTTAGCGGTGCCGTGCTGGTGCTGGACCACTTGGGTGAACCGAATGAAGCTTGCACTTGTATCGCGGGTGATATTAACGGTGTGACATTTGTTTCGATGGATACAGTAAAGGCGTTATAGATTTTTTTAACCACGCCGCACCCCAGGAGTATTTTTTCTTTTCGTCGTGCCTGTTGAGGTTAACTGCTTTTTTAATACCAAAGACACTCAAAAATTATGCCTCAAATTTCAAAGCGCGCCTCTAAAATACAACCCTTTCATGTTATGAAATTACTGGCGCGTGCACGAGAACTAGAAGCGCAAGGTAAAAACATTATCCATATGGAAGTGGGTGAGCCGGATTTTAACACCCCGCAACCCATTGTTGATGCGGGTATGGCTGCCATTAAAGATGGCGCTGTGCACTATACGCCAGCGGTTGGTTTGGCTGCGTTACGCGAAGCAATAGCCGAGTATTATTTAAAACAATTTAATGTTTCGCTGTTAGCATCACGCATTATTGTTACCCCCGGTGCTTCAGGTGCTTTGTTGCTGGCCTTGTCGCTTATTCTTGAAGCGGAACAATCTATTTTATTATCGGATCCAGGTTACCCCTGTAACCGTAACTTTGTTTCGCTGTTAGAAGGGCAGTCTATTTTAGTCAACGTAGACGAACGTTGCGGTTTTCAACTCAATAGTGACCTTATAAAAAAACACTGGCAAGCAAACTCCGCTGCGGTATTGCTTGCATCCCCGTCAAACCCAACTGGTACCCTTGTCGAACAAAATGAATTGGCCGCTATTATAGAATTTGTAAAACAAAAAGATGCCTCACTTTTAGTTGACGAGATTTATCAGGGTCTGGTTTACGACCAAAAACCAACAACGGCACTCGCCTTGTCGGATGATATTTTTATTATTAATAGTTTTTCAAAATATTTTTCAATGACTGGCTGGCGAGTCGGCTGGCTGGTTGTACCCGACGATTTTATTTCGGTGGCGGATAATCTTGCACAAAATTTATTTCTTGCCGCCCCCACACCAGCACAACATGCCGCGTTAGCCGCCTTTCAACCAGGGGCTATTAAAATACTCGAACAACGACGTGAAAAATTTAAACAACGCCGCGACTTTTTATTAACAGCCTTACCGAAGCTTGGGTTTACTATTCCAGTCAAACCTGAAGGTGCCTTTTATATTTATGCTAATTGCGAAGCATTAACAGATAATAGTTTTGAATTTGCTGAACAATGTTTAGAGCAAGTGGGCGTCGCGATAACACCGGGAATTGATTTTGGTGAAAACCAGGCGAGTAAGTATATACGTTTTGCTTACACGACTTCATTGGAAAATTTAAAAGAAGCGGTTGGTCGCTTGGAAAGATTTACTTTAATGACTAAAAAATAAAACGTAAGTGGGGGATGAAGTACAGCGAAATCCGGGAAAAAAGCGGCAAAATGACCATCATTACCGTCTTACGTAGATAACGTTAATTTTTCTTTTTGGAAATACTTACCGAACAATAAGCGGATCCTGCCCATCACCCGATACCTTATTCGGTGTTGCAGAATCATCGTCAGGTAATGACTCAACCGCCATAATCGTCGCGCCGGCAACCGATACTGGCATGACTAAAAAATTTAAGACTGGAATCATGGTGGCAAGCGTTGCGCTGCCGCCAAATCCGAGGCTGAGTAGTTTTTTATTCGATAAGGTGTAGCGAATTTTTGCAAAGCTATAACCCCGATTACCCAGTGGGTAGTCTACGTATTGCAGGGCGAGCATCCAGGCGCTAAAAAATGCCCATAAAAAAGGGCTAACAACATTAACAACGGGGATAAAAGAAATAATCACTAACGGGATTACCCAAATAATAAGATAGATTAATTTTTTCAGTTCACCGCCAATGGATTCAAATACAATTTTAATCACACTGGTACGTGGGTCGATAGGTCGTGTGCCGGTTAGTTGATATTCAACCGCTGAGGATAAATAGGCATTGAAAGGTGCGCCGATAATATTAGCAATAATGGTAAAGCCAAAAAATATAATAATAAGCACCACTGCTGCAAACAGTACCCAGAGTAAACCGATAAACCATTCAAAAATACCGCTGATAAAATCAGGCATCCAACTAGGGACGTCGGGGGTTAGCCAGTTAATCAGGCTTTCGTATTGGGTGGCAAGTAAATAGATAGCAGCGGAAAATAATACCAGATTAATAATAAGTGGCATCACGACAAATTTTTTAACATCCGCTGAAAAAATCATTGGAATGCCTTTTAAAAAATATCGTATGCCTGAAATAGGATTGGTTGCCATTACTACACCTGCTGAATTTTTATACGGGCTTATCATAACCTTGTTGGGCAAGCAGTGCAGCACCAAAAGCGGCATGTGGATTTAAAACCCTTTCATGTGACAGATTTAATTTTTGCTGGCGAATTTTTTGCCAGACTTTATTTACCGTGCCGCCACCAATGCTAAATAACCGCGTGACTGCCGGTGCACCCATTTGTTGGAGTTTTTGATAGCCAAGTTGTTCGATACTACTGATGCCTTCAAGCAGGCCCTGAAAAAACGCCGCATCACTTTCTGGTCGGGGGCTTAAGCAAGGGACTTTTTCTGGATTGTTGACAGGGAAGCGTTCGCCCGGCTGGAGCAGGGGATAATACGCCAGCCCCGTCGGTGTACTGGGCGTAAGCTGTGTTTCCAGTTGCTGCATTTGCTGGTCACTAAAAAAATGCCGCAGCACCGCACCGCCCGAATTCGATGCACCGCCAACCAGCCAGTATCGTCCGTAGGGTTGGCTATAAATACCTTCGTTACTGGCGAAAATGGGCGTGTCGGAAATAACTTTCAGTACCAGGGTGCTGCCGAGCGAGGTGACCGCATCGCCGACTTTATTTGCGCCGGTGGCCAGTAGCGCGGCGGTGCTGTCGGTGGTGCCGCTAACCAGTTGGGTTTGGGCGTTAAAACCGAATTGCTGAATAATTTTTTTATCGAGCAAAAAGCATTGGCTACCGGCATCTGCTACCTGGGGTAACTGCGTGATGTTGATGTCTAGCTTTGTTAGCCATGCAGGCCATTGTTTGTTGATAGGGTCGTAGCCGGTTTTTAATGCATTGTTGCTGTCTGTTTGATGGTATTGCCCACTAAGTTGACCGTTTAGCCAATCGGCCTGATGTGCAATATGAGCAGCTTCTGGACGGGTCTGTTTATTTAAAAGCCATAATGCCTTTGCCAACCCGGAACTGGCGGAACTTGCTGGTGAGTCGGCCGGTGCAAACTGTTTAATTTTTTCGGCGAATTGAATGGCGCGCTGGTCGTTATACATTAGCCCCGTTGTTAGAGGCGAACCGTCTTGCGCGATAAGCAATACTGTGCCGGAGGTGGCGTCGAGTGAGACGGCCTTAATCTGTTTAAAATCAAATTGCGTACTTAAATCGCTCAATACTGCTTGCAGAGTTTGCCACCAAATTTCAGGTTGCTGCTGGTAATGCCGTGCCTGCGGTTGCTCGGTTGCCGGCATGGTATGCATGCTGGTCGCTAAAACCTGATGCGTTTTATCGATAACCATTGCACGGACGCCCGATGTGCCAACATCAATCCCTAAGAATGCGGCTGAGTTTGTCATCGCGTTTTCAAATAAGAGCTTTAATGCTTACGGCAGATGAACTTGCGGTGCACTTTCCCAACCCGGTTGCCGGTGTTCCACAACAACGTTGGTGTAAATACCGCCGCGTACATTAAATTTAGCGGTGAGGCGCATAAAACGTGGGCCGCAGGCGCGTACCAGATCGTCTAAAATCTGGTTGGTAACGGCTTCGTGGAAAGCGCCTTCTTCGCGGAATGCCCAAATGTATAATTTTAAGGACTTCAATTCGATGCAATGACGGTCGGGCACGTACTCGATATGCAAGGTGGCAAAATCCGGTTGGCCGGTTTTTGGGCAGAGGCAGGTAAATTCGGGAACATCAATGCGAATGGTGTAGTCACGTTCGTGCATTGGGTTTTCGAAGGTTTCGAGTGTTTTGGTTGGCTGAGTTGTCATGGTGCTCGCTTTCGGTTTAGGTCAGTAATAGCGCGGAGTTTACGGCTGTCGGCAGTGAACATCAAGTTAGCCGTGTGGATAATATTTTGGTATCTCAAAATAATATAATCTTAGTTGTGCAAAAGAAGCAAAAGAACTTTTGTGGTTATTCCCGGCTAAATAAATCCCTAACCACTTTTATTGAACAATGGTGCTTTAAAGTCGAGCAGCAAAGCTGGCTCGGCCTGTCAAGACACGCAAAAGACGCCATCCCTGGCTGCTCGAGTGCCGCGTCCTGCGGTACCACGGTCTTGACAGGCCGAACCAGCTTCACTGCTCTTGTTCAGTGGGGGGGTTAAGGATTCGGAACAGTTATTTAGAAAAGGAAAATCGTCTACTAAAGACACGCAAAAGATGCCGTCCATGGCCGCTCGATTGCCGCGCTGACCGCCAGGGATGGCGGAAATGCAATTGGATTGTCGGGAACAATCCTTTTCCTGCGGCAGACGGTCTTGAGTGAATGATTTGCGTTTCCTAGCCTCTCTTTGGGGGGGAATCAAGCACTTATAATAAATTTTATCGAGCAAGCTGCATGAGGTGTGTAAATTTCCCGCAAGACTGAAATATTTTTGTCATTTAAGCGAAAAAATCCACCTGTCAATCTTGTGTCTTGCGCCAGTGATCGGTATCGTCTGCGCATGCATTTATCAAAATTAAAATTATCAGGATTTAAGTCCTTTGTAGACCCGACCACGGTGCCATTTCCAAGTAAATTAATTGGTGTGGTTGGCCCGAATGGTTGTGGAAAATCGAATATTATCGACGCGGTGCGTTGGGTAATGGGTGAATCATCCGCCAAGCATCTGCGTGGCGACTCGATGGCCGATGTTATTTTCAGCGGTTCAACTTCACGTAAGCCGGTGGGTCAGGCCTCGGTCGAACTGGTGTTTGATAATAGCGATGGTTCATTAGGTGGCGAGTATGCCAATTACGCTGAAATATCCATTAAACGTACTGTATCGCGCGATGGTCAGTCAGTTTATTACCTTAATAATACAAAATGCCGCCGTCGTGACATTACAGATATTTTCCTCGGCACGGGTTTAGGCCCACGAAGTTATGCCATTATCGAGCAGGGTACTATTTCTCGTATTATCGAAGCCAAGCCAGAAGAGCTGCGTGTTTTTCTTGAAGAAGCCGCTGGCATTTCCAAGTATAAAGAACGCCGTCGTGAAACCATTAACCGCATTAGACATACCCGAGATAATCTTGATCGCTTAAACGATTTACGTGAAGAGTTAGACAAACAGCTGGCGCGTTTAAAACGTCAGTCACGCACTGCAGCGCGTTATAAAGTGCTGCGTGAAGAAGAGCGCATTAACAAAGGCCAGTTACTGGCTTTACGCTGGCAGGATATTAATGCCTCGTATGAACAAACTGAAACGCTAATCAATACGCAGCAAATTGCGTCTGAAGCGGTTGTGGCCAAACAACGTTCGGTTGAAACTGATATTGAAAAACAACGCCAGGATCACACCGAAGCAAGTGATGCTTTTAATAAAATTCAAAGTCGTTTCTACAGTGTGGGTTCCGACATCGCGCGTTTGGAAGAATCGTTTAAACATGCTAAAGAACGTCGACAACAAATTCAAAACGATATTCAACAGGTAGAAAACGAATTAAACCAGGCTCAGGCGCAATTGAATGTTGACCGTCAACGAATTGCGACATTAGAAACAGAAAAGAATGAGCTTGAGCCAAAATTAAATCAATTAGAAGAAGCGGCAAAAGACTCGGTACAAAAATTCAGCGACGCTGAGCAAGCCATGCAACAATGGCAATCTTCCTGGGATGAGCTTAATAAGCAAGCTATGGAGCCGGCTCAAATTGCCGAAGTACAACGTACCCGCATCGAAAACTTTGATAAAACCATACTGGATTTAAGCCAACGCAAGGAAAAATTCGAACAGGAATTACAAAGCATTTCGCCGGAAAAATTCAACGAAGAAATTAAAACATTCGAACAACAACTTGAAACAATTTCTACTGATGCCGAAGAACATAAAAATGCATTATCTTCATCGCAACAAGATATTACTCAGACACGAGAACAAATTACTTCACTGAATAATGCCTTACACAGTAAGCGTGATGATCTGCAATCCATTCGTGGTCGTTGCAGTTCGCTTGAAGCCTTGCAGCAATCGGCATTAGGTAAAGATGATTCCGACCTTAATCAATGGCTCAATACCCAGTCGCTCAACGATGCTCCGCGTTTAGCTGAAGAGTTAGACGTAGAAGCCGGTTGGGAACGTGCTGTCGAAAGTGTACTTGGGCATTATTTACAAGCTGTTTGTATTGACGATATGTCGAGTTTGGCGAATCAGTTAACGCAACTTGAAAATGGCAGTATTGCATTGTTTGATGCGGCTACTAGTAGTGATAATGAAGCCGCGACAGCGAACGCACTGTTTGAAAAAGTAACATCAAAATACAATTTAAAATCGGTATTAGGCCATGTATTAACGGCCGAGACACTTGCCGATGCACTTGCGATGCGTGCAACACTGGCTTCGCATCAGTCGATTGTCACGCCAGAAGGTATCTGGTTAGGCCAAAACTGGATTCGTTATGTTAAAAATGATGCTTCCGAGTCAGGTATTATTCAGCGCGAACAGGAAATAAAAACGTTGCACCAGGGTATCGATACTCTCGATACCGATGTTCGCGATTTGCAAGCAAAATTAGAACAACAACAACAGCAATTAAAAACGGTTGAAGCAGAACGCGACTCTCAGCAGTCCATGCTAAATCAAACAACACGTCAACTTGCCGATATACAAGCGCAATTAAATGCCAAGAAAAATAATCGCCAACAAGTAGAAAATAGACAGCAAAATCTACAAACAGAATTTGTACAGGCGGAAGAAAAAATTACTCAGGCACAAGACGAATCTAAACAGGCGCGAGGGCTTTTACAAAGTGCGCTGGATTCTATGGCTGAACTTGAAGCGCAACGTAATAGCTTGAGTCAGCAACGTGATGTTTTAAATGAGCAGCTGGCTCAACATCGTACGAAATCAAATGAAGACAGAGACGCATTGCATTCGGTTAAAATTCGAGTAGAAACTTTGCGCGCTGAACTTTCATCGACACAACAAACTCTGGCACGAATGGATGCGCAATTAGAACAATTAACTTCACGGCATAATGAACTATCAAAGTCTTTAATCGAAGGTGAAGCACCACTGGATGAAATGGCAAAAGACATTGAGTTACAACTGACTCAACGTGGCGAGATTGAAATTGAAATGACTCAGGCACGTAAAGTGGTTGAAGACATTGATACACAGTTGCAAACACTGGAAGAATTGCGTAGCCAGGTTGAACAGGAACATGAGGAAGCGCGAAACCTTCTTGAGCAAACACGTATGAATGGCCAGGAACAAAAGGTTCGTCGCCAAACAATAGAAGAACAGGTTATTGAAGCTGGCTTTGAGCTTAAAGCTTTAATTCAGGAAATGCCAGAAGAAGCGAATATTGAAGCATGGCAAACACTGGTTAACGAACTAGAAGGAAAAATCCATCGACTGGGACCGATTAACCTCGCGGCTATTGATGAATTCGAACAGGAGTCTGAACGTAAAGAATACCTGGATGCACAAAACGAAGATTTGGTAGAAGCGTTAAAAACACTGGAAGATGCAATCAGTAAAATTGATCGTGAAACCCGTACTCGCTTTAGTGATACGTTTGATAAAGTGAATGTGAAGTTAAAAGAACTTTTCCCACGTTTATTTGGCGGTGGCCATGCTTACCTTGAATTAACGGGTGAAGATATTCTTGAAGCAGGTGTAACGGTTATGGCGCGTCCACCGGGTAAACGTAACAGCACGATTCATTTACTTTCTGGTGGTGAAAAAGCCTTAACTGCGGTCGCGTTGGTGTTTTCAATATTCGAACTTAACCCCGCACCGTTCTGTATGCTCGACGAAGTCGATGCGCCACTTGATGATGCCAATGTTGGTCGTTATTCACAGTTAGTAAAACATATGTCGGATCGTATTCAATTTATCTTTATCACGCATAATAAAGTAACCATGGAAATCGCCGACCATTTAACTGGCGTAACGATGTCTGAACCAGGGGTTTCGCGTTTGGTTGCGGTTGATGTGGAAGAGGCGGTTGAGTTAGCAGCAGTTTAATATGTTGGTGGTAGAGTACGGCTGTTCGATTAATATACATGAAACTATAACCGTCATTCCCGCGCATGCGGGAATCCAGCATTTGGTTGTTCGTGGAGTACATTATATTTTTTAGATTCCCGCCTGCGCGGGAATGACACGTAATCAGGACAGCAGTGATAACAACTATGAATACATTGCGTATTGTCTTAATAGTAGTCGGTGTTATTTTTATTCTTGGAATCTATTTATTCCAAAGCCGAAAATTTATTTTCAAAAAATCAGCCGACAATAAAAATAGTTTTAGTACGTTGTCTCTTTTAAAGCAATGGACGCATTATTTACGCAGCATGTTTACTGCCGACGAACCTGTTCAAGATGTATCAATCAGAAATAATTATCCTCATGATAAATTAAACAAAGAACAACTTGTTGCCATGAGTAATATGGTGGCTAACAATCCAGCACTCGATGTTGCCGAGCCAAATAATACATTAGGCAATATAGACCATACGCCACCCATTTCCGTTAGCAATGGTAACGAGTTGTTAATTTCCCTAACAGTATTGCCTAAACCAAATAATGTGTTTAGCGGCACAGAAATATTGTCGGCCTGTAAATTAGCAGGCTTACAATTGGGTGAGTTTAATATTTTTCATCGTTATGCATTAGTTAATAATAAAGTATTAATGACGCCGGTTTGTAGTTTGGTTAATTTATTTGAACCCGGTTATTTTGATGTTAATACGATGGACAACTTTACTACCGAAGGCTTATCCCTGTTTATGCAATTACCGGGGCCGGTTGACGGACGTGATGCTTTTTTAATTTTAATGGATGTATCCGACAAACTCAGTGTTAATCTAAACGCCACTATTTGTGACGAAACACGCAGTGTATTAACCACTCAGACAATAAGTCATATAAAAGAAAAAGTTGAAAACTTTCGTTTTAAATTAAAAATGGATGCATTAAAAAATCATTAGTTGTACATAGCAAGAGCATATTAAATAAATATAAAAAATTTAAGGCTTATTGTCATTGCGAGGGAATAAAATGACCGCGGCAATCTCATGTGCACCCTCATTTAGAATAAAGGCTCTACTATTTTATGTCGTCGTTAATTAATAAATTAAATAAAATAAAAGATGAACTCAATACGCATAATAATAAATATTATGTTTTAGACGACCCCGAAATATCCGATAGTGCCTACGATAAGTTATTTAGAGAATTACAAAAGATAGAAGAACAGCATCCCGAGCTTATTACTGCCGACTCACCCACCCAACGTGTAGGCGCAATACCTTTAGATGCCTTTAATTCTGTAAAACATGAAATGCCAATGTTGTCGTTGGCAAATGCTTTTTCAAATGAAGATTTCCTTGATTTTGATAAACGTATTATTGACCTGTTAACAAAAGAAAACAGCTACGATAATAAACTAATAAAATACGCCGCCGAGCCAAAACTCGACGGCCTTGCCATTAGTTTACTCTACGAAAATGGTATATTAATGCGTGGCGCAACACGCGGCGATGGTGCAACCGGCGAAGACGTAACACAGAATATTCGTACTATCGATGCTATTCCATTAAAACTAATGGGTAACAACTTTCCATCGCGAATTGAAGTTCGTGGTGAAGTCATTATGACAAAAGCAGGTTTCGAAAAATTAAACGAAACCCAACGCGAAAATAATGAAAAGCCCTTTGCTAATCCACGCAATGCCGCAGCCGGTTCATTACGGCAACTCGATTCCAGAATTACTGCAACACGGCCTCTGTCTTTTTTCTGTTATGGTATTGGAATCGTTTCAGACGATGTTACATTAAAAAAATCACATAGCGGTATTATGTCGCAATTAAAATCCTGGGGCTTACGTATTAACCCGGAGAGTCGCGTTGTTAATGGCACCGAGGGAGCAAACGCATACTACGAAAGTTTATCGGCCAAGCGTGAATCATTAGATTACGAAATAGACGGTATTGTTTATAAAACCGATAGCATCGAGTATCAAAACAAACTAGGTTTTGTAGCCCGCGCACCACGTTGGGCGATTGCGCGAAAATTTCCGGCACACGAAGAAATGACTAAAGTATTAGGTATTGACATTCAAGTAGGACGTACTGGTGCTCTCACACCAGTCGCACGTTTAGAACCGGTTTTTGTTGGTGGTGTAACAGTAAGCAATGCGACCCTGCATAATCAGGATGAAATTGAACGGCTGGATATTCGTGTGGGTGATACCGTTGTAATACGCCGTGCCGGTGATGTTATTCCGCAAATCGTTAATGTGGTGTTAAGTAAACGCAAAGGCAAGCCACGTAAATTTAAAATACCGGATAAATGCCCAGTTTGTGGCTCAGCTGCCATTCGAAATGAAAACGAAGTCGTTACTGCTTGCAGCGGTGGACTGTTTTGCAAAGCACAATGCAAGCAAGCTATTATTCATTTTGCTTCACGCAAGGCATTGAATATTGATGGCCTGGGTGAGAAGTTAATCGAGTTATTAGTCGATAAAGGTTTAATAAATACCAGTGCTGATTTATACCGCCTGACACAAAAACAACTTGCCGAACTTGAGCGTATGGGTGATAAGTCGGCAATAAATACATTAAAAGCTCTGGAACAATCAAAACAAACAACACTGGCACGTTTTATCTTTGCTCTGGGTATTCACGATATTGGTGAAACAACCGCAAAAACACTAGCCGACCATTTTCATTCCATTGAAGCAGTCGAAAATGCAACTGAAGAAGAGCTACTCGCGATTCGTGATATTGGCCCGGTTGTAGTGAAAAACATTAATACTTTCTTTAAACAAAAACATAACCGTGAAGTTATTGATGCCCTGCTTGCTACTGGAATTTACTGGCCAGATGAAAATGTCGAACAGAAAGAACAAACATTAAGTGGTAAGGTATTTGTTATTACCGGTACACTTTCTGAAATGTCACGTGATGAAGCAAAGCAGGTTTTGCAATCACGTGGTGCCAAAGTAACCGGCAGCGTTTCAAAGCAAACAGATTTTGTTGTTGCCGGTGAAAATCCCGGTTCAAAAGTGACTAAAGCGCATGATTTAGGGATTGAAGTATTAACCGAGGAACAATTTTTAAAACTTATTTGAATTTTAATTGTTTAACTTATATCACTGCTGTCC
>VAPL010759617.1_pt1 | contig 12385 bp, 9 predicted proteins | sample 3395061 | NCBI WGS metagenome assembly VAPL01 (sample SAMN08290444, study PRJNA428436) | hydrothermal vent metagenome | isolation source: Deep-sea hydrothermal vent chimney 2 | place: Pacific Ocean: Juan De Fuca Ridge | depth 2182 m m
GGCCGGTTCGATCCGACCAGCCGGCCATACCCTCCGGCTTCCTGATGAATAAGCACACCGGCGGCGTGATCCCATGGTTTCAAGGTGACCGCATAGCGGGCGAAATGCAGGGATCCGCATGACAGATCCATGTAATCCTGGCCGACACAGCCGACCCTGGTAATATTTTCCGGCGCGTCCTTGTGTTTCCGCATGTTTTTCGCGGCCGCCGCGCTTAGCGAACCTTTCATGGCCGACGGATCGTCGACGGACGCCGTTTGTAATTTTTCGCCGCCGCCGGACCACGCCCCCTGCCCCCTGGCGGCCCATACCGTACGCCCGCTAAGCGGATTATGGATCCATCCCATCAGGGTCTCTCCGCCCCGGCAGTAAGCGACAATGATGGCGAAGGGCTCGCGCCCATGTGCGAAATTCCGGGTACCGTCCAGGGGATCGACAACCCAGACCGGGGCTTCCTCTCGAAGCCGTTTTAGAATATCGGGGTTTCCTTCGGCGGCTTCCTCGCCGACACAGCGGCTGCCGGCAACCAACCCGGTAAGGGCGGCTTCCAGATAACGTTCCGATTCCAGATCGGCGATAGTGACCAGATCGCCCGGTGATTTTTCACTGATATGCCGATCCGCCAGTTGCCGGAACCGGGGCAGGATATTTATCCTGGCGCAATCGCCGATAATTTGAATAACCGCTTGAGGATCAGGCCGGGACATGGCGCCCGGCCCGCTGAATATCGAAACGCGAGGCGTTGATCGGGTCGAGACGGACCAGCAGGTGCATTCCCTGATCGTCATCCCGCCTTTCCAGAACATCGCCATGGTCGTACAGCCAGGCCAGCATGGCGCCATCGGCCGGCGGCAGGTCGATGGTCCGGATGACATATGATGCGGTGATCCGCCGGTCCAGGTCTTCCGTCAGGATTTGACACCTTTCGCCGGTTAATGCGGAAAGCGCAAACAACGTTCCACCGGACCGATCCGCCGATTTGATCTGGATGCTTCTGTCTTCATCAGCAAGCGCATCAATTTTATTCAGGACTTCGATCATCGGGACGGAACTGTCTTCTATGCCAAGTTCCTTCAAAACGTTCAGGACATCCGCCTTTTGCGCCTCGGTGTCAGGGTGTGTGCAATCCCGTACATGGACGATGATGTCCGCTTCGGTTACTTCTTCCAGGGTGGCGCGAAAGGCGGTCACCAGTTCGTGCGGCAAATTGGAAACGAAGCCGACCGTATCCGACAGCACGACCGACCGCCCCGATGGCAATTTCAATTCCCGCATGGTCGGGTCCAGGGTTGCGAACAACTGGTCCTTGACGCCGACCCGGGCATCGGTCAGGCGGTTGAACAGCGACGATTTACCGGCGTTGGTGTAACCAACCAGGGCGACTATGGGGTAAGGAACCTTGCGCCGCGCCCGACGATGCAGTTCGCGTGTTCTTTTAACGTCTTTCAGATCGATCTTCAGGCGGGTTATCCGCTGGTCGATTTGCCGGCGGTCGGATTCGATCTGGGTTTCGCCCGGGCCCCCCATGAAACCGGCGCCGCCGCGCTGGCGTTCCAGGTGGGTCCAGCTTCGAACCAGCCGCGACCGCTGATAGGTCAGTGACGCCAGTTCGACCTGCAACCGTCCTTCGCGGGTGGCCGCCCGCTCTCCGAAAATATCCAGAATCAGGCCGGTCCGGTCGATGACCTTGCACTTCCAGGCGCGTTCCAGGTTACGTTGCTGCACCGGCGTCAACTGGGCGTCGATAACGGCTATGTCGATACCCCCTTCCCGCCCGGCGATCCGGTCGCCGATTTGTTCGACCGCGCCCTTGCCGAACAGGGTCGAAGGCCGCACCTTGGAAACGGTTATTATTTCGGCATGCGCGATGTTGAGATCGATAGCCATCGCCAGGCCGACGATCTCGTCAAGCCGGGCTTCCGGCGAACGGCTATCCCCTCCCATCCGCCGCAAGAACGGGTGGATTATTAAACAACAATCCTTTTCCGCTTGCCGGGTGGCGTCCCAACCCGCCTTGTTTTTTTTCGAGGCGCTCAATTCCGTCCTGTATACCGCGATGTTATTCCGCTTCGTTGCCTTTGTCGGGCTCGAATAGCTGCACGGGCTCGGCCGGCATGACCGTCGATATGGCGTGTTTGTAGACCAACTGGGTATGCCCATCCCGACGCAGCAGCACCGAGAAGTTATCGAACCATGTGACAATCCCCTGTAACTTTACCCCATTGACCAGGAAGACAGTAACGGAAGTCTTGTTTTTACGGATATAATTTAGAAAGACATCTTGTACATTTTGTGTTTTTTCGGGTGACATGACTCAACCCCTTCGTTGACAAGTTTCATAAACCTCGCACCCTGCGAAGCATCTTCCCTGTTTGGTTTTTATCCCCCGGCCACGGCGCGGTCCGACCGTTTCCTTATCGTATCGTATCCGCCTAGGCCGGGCTATACTTTACATTGAATTAATCAACTTGCCTAGTTCCCGACATTCCACAACGTGATAAACAGGCTCTGCTGTTTTGAATTCGTTGCTGGCGGGGGCCAGCTTTCGCAGCAGCACCGGCACACAATCGGCATTTATGGCGCATTCCATGTCGATATCGGCATCACCGACGAACCACACCCCGGCCCCTGCCGCAAGTGGTCCGGCCGATAACGCCAGATGAACGGGGTCCGGCGCCGGTTTATCGTTTTCGGCATCATTGGCGCCGACGATTTTACCGAAAAATCCTTCCCAGCCCAGATACTCGGCCTCTCGCCTGAGATACGATCCCTGCTTGTTGCTGACCACACCCAGATAAATTCCCTGCGCCGTCAAATCGGCAAGCAATTCTTCCGCGCCCAGTAGCGGCACCAGTTTTTCCAGATGAAAGGCTTCAAAATTTTCATAAAAGACCTTTCTGGCTTCGCGCCAGTGTTCGCCGAACAATATCGGGAATCCGTCCCGTAGCGATTTACGGACCCGCAGGGTGGTTTCGGCGACCGTCCACGGGGCCATTCCATAGCGTGTCAACGTGGCGTTCATGGCGGTGCTGATGACCTCCCAGTTATCGACCAGGGTATTGTCCCAGTCGAAAATAATCGCCTCCGGCTTACCCGCCCCGCTCATTGAACATCCGCCAGTTGCCGATTCATGTGTTGGCCATACCGATCAAGCAATGTCGCCGCCAGTTCGCCCGGTTTTCCATCGGCCACCGCACCCCCGTCAATTTTCACCACCGCTTTGACGAACGATGTCGTTGATGTCACGAAGGCCTCCCGCGCCGCCTTCGCGGCAGGAACTGAAAACGCTTCCTCGGCGAATTCAAGGCCCAGGTCGGCGGCTATTTTCAGCACCGAAATCCGGGTAATGCCGTTGAGTATCTGGTTGCCGACGTGGCGGGTCCTCAGCACCCCGTCGGCGCCGACGATCCAGGCGTTCGATGATGTTCCCTCGGTAATCAGGCCCTGGTCATCCACGAACCAGGCCTCATAGGCGCCGGCCCGGACCGCCTGTTGCTTGCCAAGGCAGTTCGGCAGCAGCGATATGGTCTTGATATCCCGCCGCCGCCATCTGATTTCGGGTATGGTAATGACATCGACCCCCCGCCTGGCCTGTTCCGGGTCGAACGGCGCCCCCCGCCTGGCGGTGATTACCAGGGCGCTGTTTTGATGATCCGGAAAGGCATGGTTACGGGGCGCCACGCCACGGGTTATCTGCAAATATACAATACCGTCGTGGATATGATTACGCCTGGCCACCTGGCGCATGATGCCGCCCAGAGCCCGGGGAGCCACCGGCCAGGCAATTTCCAATTCACGCAGGGACCGCTCCAGGCGGACCATATGCCCGGCCTCGTCGATCAATACCCCCTTGTGCACGGCGATAACTTCATAAACGCCGTCGGAAAATTGATAGCCCCGGTCTTCGATGTGAACGGCGGCGTTGTTGTGGGGCACATAACACCCGTTTACATAGGCGATTCGCGACATGACATGACAGACCTAAAAATATTCCAGTTGCACGGAAAACAGTTTCTCTACCTTGCGGATTGCATCGGCGGCGGCGAACAAAACGACACGATCCTTGACCTGAATAACGGCGTCGCCGCGCGGCTTGATGATTTCATCGCCCCTGACGATGGCGCCAAGCATTACCCCGGCCGGCAGCTTCACTTCGCGCAACGGCTTGTTGACCAGTGAAGATGTTTCCAGCGCTTCGGCCTCGATCAATTCACCGAATCCCTCCCTGATGGTATGGACGGAATGGATGCGCCCGCGCCGGACGTGCTGAAGAATGGTCGAGACCGTAATATGCCGTGGACTGACCACAACATCGATACCCAATGAAGCCACCAGGGGCTCGTATGTTCCCTTGTTGATAAGGGTGATGACGCGCTGTGTCCCCATGCGCTTGGCCAGTAGCGAGGCGAGTATATTTGTTTCGTCGTCGTTGGTTACCGCGACCACGGTTTCCGTGGCCCCGATATTGGCCTCTTCCAGGACATCGTGGTCGAGCACATCGCCGTTCAGCACAATCGTCCTGTCCAATTCGCCGGATATGGCCTCGGCGCGGTCTTTATCGGATTCGATGACTTTCGCCTTGACCCAGGGAAATTCATTTTCGATCTGTTGCGCCAGAAACAGGCCAATATTACCGCCGCCAAAAATCAGCAGCCGCCGGGCCTCGCTCTCTTCATGGCCGAAAGCGGCCATGGCGCGCGGCAAATGACTGGTTTCGACGACAAAATAAACCTCATCACCCGGCAGCATCTGATCGTCGCCGCTCGGTACGCTCGGCTTGTTATCCCGCATCAGGCCGACGATGACGATATTCAAATCGGGGAATAACTGCGTCAGTTGCTTCAGCGGCGTCTGAACCAGCGGGCAGGATTCTTCACATCGCACCCCAAGCAATCTGACCTTGTCATCGACCAGCGGGATCATTTCGAAGGCGCCCGGCACCTGCAACCGCCGGGTCACCGCCCTGGCGACTTCAATTTCCGGCGAAATAATCACATCGATAGGCAGATGGTCACGGGAAAACACGTTCGCCCACATCGGCTGGAGATAACTCTGGTGCCGGATTCTGGCGATTTTGGTCGGCACGTCGAACAGTGAATGGGCGACCTGACAGGCCACCATGTTGACTTCATCGGCATAGGTGACGGCGATAATCATGTCGGCATCGGAGGCGCCGGCCAGTTCCAGAATATCAGGATGGGAAGCGTGGCCGACGACGCCGTTCACATCAATAGTATCGGTTATTCGCCGAACCAGTTCGGCGGATTGGTCGACGATGGTTACATCGTTGTTTTCCATGGATAAATGCCGGGCGATGTTAGAACCGACCAAACCGGCGCCGCAGACAATCACTTTCATGAAATGCTTCCTTCTTCCCGACCGCCCGGCAAAATCAGATACCCGGTTATCATGCTTCGGATTGCGTTTCGTTATCCGAAACGCCCGGATAATTGCCGCCTTTTGACTGAATGCCAAGCGATTTCATTTTTCGATGCAGCGCCGACCGCTCCATCCCGACAAAAGCCGCCGTGCGGGAAATATTTCCGCCAAAACGGGCAACCTGGGAATTCAGATATTCACGCTCGAACGCCTCGCGGGCCTTTTTCAGAGGCAAGCTCATGATTTCGTTCAGGTCCTCAATAGTCCCGGATATCGCCTCTTTACCCCCAATATCGGACGGCAGCATATCGGCCCCGATCGGCTCGGCAGGATCGCCCGATGTCATTATCAGCATGCGTTCAATAACATTTCTAAGTTCCCTGACATTGCCTGGCCAATGATAAGCCTGCAAGGCCGCTATGGCGCCGCTGGAAAGGCGCCGGGGCGGATGTCCGGTCGATCCGGAAGACCGGGCAATAAAACTGTGCGCCAGTATTTCCACGTCTTCAACCCGCGCGCTCAATGGCGGCACTTCGATGGGGACGACGCTCAATCGATAAAACAGGTCTTCACGAAAATTTCCCGCCGACATCTCCGCCACCAAATCCCTGCTGGTTGAGGCCACCACACGAACATCGACATTGACCCTGGTGACACCGCCGACCCGTTCGAATATCTGCTCCTGCAAGACCCGGACGATCTTGCCCTGGGTTTCGATCGGCATGTCCGCTATTTCATCAAGGTAGAGCGTCCCGTTGTGCGCCGCCTCGAAGGTGCCGACCCTTCTCGATGCCTCATCGCCATCGCTCGCCTCGGTTCCGAACAGTTCCGTTTCAACCCGGTCCGGCGCCATCGATGCGCAGTTCAGCACGACGAATGGCCCACCGGCGCGCAGTGAATTGTCATGCAGCAAACGGGCAACCACTTCCTTGCCGGACCCGGCCGGGCCGGAAATAAGGACCCGCGAGTTGGTCGGGGCGACCTTGTCAATTATTTGCCTGACCTGATTGATGACCGAAGATTTACCAATCAATTCATCGGATATTTCGGCCCGCACCCTTAGTTCTTCATTTTCCCGACGCAGTTTTGAGGCCTCCATGGCCCGTTTGACGACGAGCAGCAGGCGATCTGAATTGAATGGTTTCTCGATGAAATCATAGGCCCCGATATTAATAGCGGTCACCGCAGTTTCGATGTTTCCGTGACCGCTCATCATGATTACCGGAATTCCCGGATTTTCGTTGCAGACCCGTTCAAGAATTTGGATGCCATCCAGATCGCTGCCCTGTAGCCAAATATCCAGGATGACCAGGCTGGGGCGACGTTGCTCGATTGCGCCGAAGGCCGATGCGCTGTCCCAGGCGTCTCTGGTTTGATATCCTTCATCTTCCAGGACGCCGCTGACCAGCGACCGGATATCGGCTTCATCATCGACAATCAGGATATCATGCGCCATGCGCCTTGCCTCCTATCGACCGGATGCCATCGAACTGACCGCCTGAATTTTCCGGACTTTCCTCGCCGCCGGACCGGAATATCAACCTGGCCCGTACACCGCCTTCGGCGCGGTCCTCCAGTTGCAGGTCGCCATTATGGTCTTCCATTATTTTTCTGACAATCGCCAGGCCAAGCCCGGTGCCGCCTTCACGGGTCGTTACGTATGGTTCCGTAAGGCGATTCAGGGCCTCTTTCGGCAGTCCTTTACCGTTATCCTCGACGACCAATACAACCAGTTTTCCGCCATCTTTTCCGGTTTCCGTGCTGATCGAACAACTTATCCGACCGCCGGTATTGCCGGCCTCGCTATCGGCACCCGATTCGGTTATCGACTCGGCGGCATTCTTCAAAAGATTATTCAGCGCCTGGCCAATTTGCCGCCGGTCGCATCGCAACATCAGCGGCAGGTCCGGGATATTCAGTTTATAGGTAATTTCGGGTTGCCGGTTACGTTCCAGAAGTACCGACTGCTTGCAGATATCAACCAGATTTTCGTTTTTCAACGAGGCCATGGGCATTCGTGCGAAAGATGAAAATTCATCGACCATGCGACCGATATCTTCGACCTGGCGAACGATGGTATCGGTCAGGGAAGAAAACGTTTCCCGGTCATCGGTAATTCTATCCAGGTATTTTCGCTTCAACCGCTCGGCGGAAAGCTGGATCGGCGTTAGCGGGTTTTTTATTTCGTGGGCGATGCGCCGCGCTACATCGGCCCAGGCCGCCGTTCGCTGCGCCGTCAAAAGGTCAGTCACATCGTCGAAGGTAACGACGTAACCGAGAATATCGCCGCCCAGTTTTTCCGCCGCTATGCTGACATGCAGGGTATGAGATTTTCCGTCTCGGGTAATCTGGATTTCATCCTGATGCGACCGTTCCGGACGTTTCATGACGCTGTCCAGAAGATCGGCCATTTCCGGGACAATGTCGCCGAGCGGGGCGGCGGCGGATTGTTCCAGATCGCGGCCAAGCAGATCCGACGCCGACCTGTTCGGCAGATGGATACGGCCTTCGCTATCAAGGCCGATAACCCCGGCCGAGACCCCGGTCAACACGGTTTCGGTGAACCGCCGCCGCTCATCAAGCATCCGGTTGGCCTCGACCAGCACCTGTTGCTGGCTTTGCAGTTGTGCCGTCATCTTATTGAAAGAGCGGCCCAGATTGCCGATTTCGTCAGTGCCGTTAGTTTCGTCGACCCGCACACTCAGGTCGCCGCCCCGGACCCGCTCGGAAGCCGAAATCAGGCTGCTGATCGGACGCGACAATCGCCCCGCCAGGGTCAATCCGATCCAGGCCGAGACCATCAGCAACATCATCGCCACCAGGCCGTATATCATCACGAAGGTTATCTGGATACCGCCCTGTTTTTTCTCAAGATTGCGGTATTTAGCCACGGCGCCCCGGGTTTTTTCGATGTGATCTAGAACCTTGGGATCGACGAAACGACCGACCAGCAGGAAGGCATCGGCGAACCCCCTTAGCCGGATCACGGCGCGGACCCTTTTGTCATCGCCCGTGGTGATGATCGATACCGCGCCGGCCGCCGCCTGATCGAGCATGGCCTTTGGAACCAGATCAAATTCCAAAGACTGGCTGAAGCGCGACCGGGCCAGAACACGCCCGGCGCTGTTGATAACCAGCGCTTCCGACAGCGATCGGGCGTCCGCCTGTTTCGACAGGTATTCGTTGAAGATTTTCGGATTCAGCATCAGCAACGGCGCTTCGGCATTGAGTTCATTGGCGGCAATCAGGGCGTCGGCGCGGATATTCTGCTGGTGCTCGTGCAAATAAGCCAGGGCGACGGCGTTCGAAGCCTCCAGCGCCGTCCTGATACGGTCGCTAAACCAGGTTTGAATACCGAAATTAAGGAACAGTGCTGAGAAAATAGCGACCAGAATAGCCGGCGTAACGGCAACCAGCCCGAACATCAATACAAGCTGCGTGTGCAGCCCGGAACCGGCCTGTCCACGGCGGCGGTCGCTCCATATCACCACCATCCGGCGGGCCACGACCACCCCCAGCAACAGCAGCAGGACGGCGTCAAGATACAGCAGCACCAGGACCGTATCGGGATCGGGGTCCGGGGTCGATTGCCATCCGGTCATGGTCAGGACGGTGGCCAAACCCGATACCGCCGCCGCCGCCGCCAATACGAAAGCCGATTTCCGGCCGAGCCCGAAGAGCCGCCACCAAGCCGACACACGGTCATACGCCGCCATCAGCGGTTCCGTCGAATGCGGGCCTTGCCGGTCGGCCTGATCGGTCATTTGGCGCCCCTGACCACCGGAATGTCCAGTTCCCTGATTTTTTTTCGCAATGTATTCCGGTTGAGGCCCAGCACATCGGCGGCTTTCACCTGATTGCCCCTGGTTGCCTGCAAGGTCAGCGCCAGCAACGGTCGCTCCAGCTCTTTCAGGACCCTGTCATAAAGTCCGGGCGAAGGCAGCGCATCGCCGTGGGCCGCGAAATAGGCGATCAGGTGTTGCTCGATCGAAGCGCCGAGGCCATCGGAATTCGCCTCCCCGGCAGGTGACGGCGTCGTGGTGTCGGCCAGTTCGGCCTCGATCACGTCGATGCGGATAATTTCCTGGGAATACAGCGCCGTTAACCGCCTGACCAGATTTTCCAGTTCCCTGACGTTGCCCGGCCAGCGATAGGCCTTGAGGCGTTCCATGGCGGACGGATCAATAATTTTTCCGGGCAGACCCTCGGCCTCAGAGCGGCGGATAAAATGGCGTACCAGTTCCGGGATGTCTTCGGACCGCGCCCGCAGAGCCGGCAGCTTGACGGGCACCACGTTGAGCCGAAAATAAAGGTCCTCGCGGAATAATCCCTGGCGAATCAGCCGCCTGAGATCATGATGGGTGGCGGCTACTATGCGGACATTGGTGCGGATAGACGTTCGTCCGCCGACGGTGCTGTATTCGCTTTCCTGAAGCACACGCAGCAGCCGGGTTTGGGCTTCCGGCGGCATGTCGCCGATTTCATCAAGAAACAGCGTTCCCCCCTCGGCCTGGGCGAAGCGCCCGGAACTGCGTTGCGTGGCGCCCGTAAAAGCACCCTTTTCGTGGCCGAAAAGCTCGCTTTCAATCAAATCCCTGGGTACCGCCGCCATGTTGATGGCAACGAACGGATTGTTGCGCCGTTTGCCGTAATCGTGCAGGGCGCGGGCGACCAATTCCTTGCCGGTCCCGGACTCACCGGTAATCAGTACCGACAGATCGGTTCCCATCAAACGCGCCAGAGTCCGGTATATTTCCTGCATGGCCGCCGAACGACCGATCAGCGGCAATTCCTCGCCGCTATCGTCATCACCGCCAGAGCCCCCTTCGGGTCTTGTCTTGACCTCTAGCGCTCGTTTAATTATTGCCAATAACTCACCTAAATCAAACGGCTTTGGGATATATTCAAAGGCCCCTCTCTCGGTTGCCTTAAGGGCCGTCAACAGGGTGTTCTGGGCACTCATGACGATAATCTTCAATTCCGGCCGGATTTTTCGAATCCGGGGTATCAGGTCGAGCCCGTTTTCGTCGGGCATTACGACATCCGTTATCACCAGATCACCTTCGCCATCGCTGAGCCAATGCCACAGCGTAGCGGCGTTGGCGGCCGCCCTGACATCGTAATCGGCGCGGTTTAAGGCCTGGGTCAGCACCGTTCGAATGGCGGCATCGTCATCGGCGATCAGGATGGTTTGCCGGCTCATGGCAGTTCCTCGCTCATTTCATTATCGACGGGCAGCATGACCTTGAAAATTGTCCGCCTGGGTTGGCTGTCAAATTCGATAATTCCGCCATGTTCGCCGATAATTTTTGCGACCAGCGCCAACCCCAGGCCGGACCCCTTGGGCTTGGAAGTTACAAACGCATCGAAAAGGTAGCTTTGGATATCTTCGGCGATGCCTTCGCCATTGTCCTGAATACTGATTATCAGCGGCAGATGGACCTTTGAATCACTGCCCGATACGGCGAAACGGATGCCGTGGCGGTACGATGTAGAGATGATAATTTCGCCGCCATGATCCATGCTGATCGCCTCGGCGGCATTTTTTATCAAGTTCAGAAATACCTGAACCAGTTGGTCGCGTTCGCCAAGAACGGGAGGCAACGAAGGATCATAGTTTTCGATAAACCGGACATGCCTGGCGAATCCGTTTTCGGCCAACCTGCGAACACGATCAAGCACCCGGTGAATATTGACCGCCGATTTCTGCAACGGTCCACTCTCGGAAAATATATCCATGCGATCGACCAATGCGACGATACGGTCCGTTTCATCGCGAATCAGCCGGGTCATTGCCCTGTCCTGTGGCTCGACGCTTTGTTCCAGCAACTGCGCCGCGCCGCGAATGCCCGACAGCGGGTTTTTGACTTCATGGGCCAGCATGGCGGCCATGGCCGTTACCGAGCGCGCCGCCCCCCGGTGGGTCAGTTGGCGGTCAATGGTATCGGCGATCGACCTTTCCTGCATGGAAAGCGCCACCATACCTGGCTGTTCGGTCACCGGTCCGGCATGGATATTGACGAAATGTGCGCCGATCCGTGGCGTTTCCAGGGCGACGCCGTATTCCGATACATGCGCCCCCGCGGATCGCGCCTGATTTATCAGGCTCAACATCGGACTGTCTTTCGGGATCATGGCATCGATCCGTTTGCCGACCAGACTGCTCGAACTGCTCTTGAAAAACTGTTCGCCGGCATTGTTGACATAGGCAATCCGGCCCTGCCTGTCGACCACGACAACGGTCGCCGCCAGGGCGTTTAAAACCTGTTCCATGACGATGCCAGCCGGTGTTTCCGGCCCGCTTGAAGGCACTTTTTCCACGGCTTTCAAGGATTTTCCCATCAGGCGGCCAGATGCTCCATCAAGGGGCGATAAAAGCCACGGATCATCCGCACCACCTTCTCGGCATCGTCACAGGCGTTAATGGCGGCGCGGAATTCCGCCGACCCTTTCAAGCCCTTTGAATACCAGCCGATATGCTTGCGGGCGATGCGTACCCCGGCATGGACGCCATAATGGGACAGCAATGAATCATAATGTTCCAGCACCATCGACATTTGCTCGTGCAGGGTAGGGTCCGGCAAATTTCGACCGGTCTTCAGGTATTGGATAACCTGACCGGGAAACCATGGGCGACCATAGGTTCCCCGACCAATCATCACCCCGTCGGCCCCGGACTGATCGAGCATCGACCTGGCGTCTTCCGGGCTCAGCACGTCGCCATTACCGATGACCGGAATGGAAACGGCTTCCTTGACCGTTCGGATAAAGGCCCAGTCGGCCTTGCCCTTGTAAAACTGGTTGCGGGTACGGCCATGTATGGTGACCGCCTGAATGCCGCAATCTTCGGCGATTTTCGCCAATTCAGGAGCGTTCCTGTTGGTCATATCCCAGCCGGTCCGCATTTTCAGGGTCACCGGAATTTTCACCGCCCGGGTCGCCGCCGCCATAATCTTGCCGGCCAGCACCTCGTCGCGCATCAAGGCCGATCCGGCCTCTCCCCTGA
>VAPL010192723.1_pt1 | contig 12372 bp, 17 predicted proteins | sample 3395061 | NCBI WGS metagenome assembly VAPL01 (sample SAMN08290444, study PRJNA428436) | hydrothermal vent metagenome | isolation source: Deep-sea hydrothermal vent chimney 2 | place: Pacific Ocean: Juan De Fuca Ridge | depth 2182 m m
CATTCAAGGTGACAAGTAGCCTGACACAGGGAAAAAACCTTGCCATTCAAGAATCGAGGGTCAGCGGAGGTACGCTCATCGCCAATGTTGAACTGTCCGCTACCGCATCACCGCCTAAAGCAAACCCCTGCAAGACACCATCACCATCAAAAAACCGTGCGTGTATTGACTGTCCTTTTTCTTCGATACGCCATTCCCCTTCGAGACCCTTCGGAGGCGGGTAAATCGACAGAGGATAGGCCGGTGTCTTTAAAACAACAGGCATTGCAGGATAAGTCACAGGGGTTAAGTCGCCTGCCAAAGTGGCAGCCAATGCCTTAGCACTGCGCATCAGCGGCATAACAAAGGGTAAATTAAACCCGGCTACTTCAGCACAATCTCCAAGAGCATAAACATCGGAGGCCGACGTTTGCAGATATTGATCTGTAACAATCCCTCTATTGGTCTGTAAGCCCGCATTTTTTGCCAATGAGGTACGAGGTGACAGGCCAATGGCTGATAACACCAGATCAACACTTATCGGCATCCCGTTTTCCAGCACCAAACCATAACGCGCGCGCTCTTTATCTACCCTCTTTACGGTATCCTCCCCCTGCCACGTTACCCCTAACTCTTCCAATGCCATTAATAGTTTTTTCCCCATCACTTCAGGTAATAATTTGCCTAAAGGAAAAGGATTCCGATCAATCAAATGAACATGTATTCCAACATGAGCCAAATCATTGGCAAACTCACAGCCAATCAATCCTCCGCCCAAAATCGCGATGCGTTGTTTTCCATCGAGCGCATTCCGGAAACGCTCGTAGTCATTAAGGTCATTCACTGAAAGCACGGCGTCAGCGCCATGCAAGGAAAGACGAAAAGGATCCGCTCCCAACGCCAACACCAGTCTGCTATAAGAGACAGTTTCACTGCCGATGAGAAGGTCATGTGTCTCCGTATTAATCGCCGATACTCGCGTATGTGGACGAATTTCTGCCTTGAGTTGCAAAGCCATTTTATCCACATCAGCACTGGCTAAAGCCGCAGGTGTTTTCCCTTTGCTTAACGCATTAGATAGCATCGGTTTAGAATAAGATCGGCCATCATCGGCCGTGATAATAAGCAAAGGCGTCTCATTATCGAATTTGCGAAATGTTCTCGCTAAAGAGTAACCTGCCATACCACTGCCGATGATCACAATAGGAGACATAATCTATAACTCAATCATTTCAAAATCGTCTTTGGAAACACCACAATCAGGGCATTCCCAATCAGCCGGAATATCTTGCCAGCGAGTGCCCGCCGCGATGCCTTCCGCAGGCATACCTTGTTCTTCGTCGTAAATAAAGCCACAGACCACACATTGCCATTTTTTCATAATGTACTCCTTAAAAATTAAATAGAAACCTTGTCCAATGCCTCACGATAACGGTTAGCATGACGCTCTTCCACCTTGGCCAGTGCAGCGAAACGTTTCGCTGCCTTTTCCAGCACCATCGTAAATTGCCTCGCATGCTCACGCGACTCATCGATTTGCTCATCGATCTCCTTTACTGCCGCGTGATTTTTCTCTTCTAGCGCCGTATGGCGGAAAGCAGGATACATTTCGGTGTATTCGTAAGTTTCACCTTCAATGGCCAATTTTAGCATTTTTTCTACTGTCAAAGAATTCTGAGGATAAAGCAAATCCAAATGACCAAAGGCATGCGCCGTCTCTTGCTCCGCAGTACGTTCAAATACTTCCGCGACCTCTATTGCGCCCAATTCACGGGCACGGCGAGCAAAAAAAAGATATTTTCGATTGGCCATAGACTCCCCTGCAAAAGCGGCCTCCAGATTATTAATGGTTTTTGACACATCATTGTTGCTCATCTTCATTTCTCCTTGGCTTGAGTTTTGCTTAATTTTGTTTGCTCTGTTTGGTTGAAATAAGTATAGCCATAACTTACAATCCAGTCTAATTGATTATTTTTTAAATTATAATAGATTTTTACGATTTATGCGTCTACCCTCAACACGCCAACTGCAATACCTGCTCGCCGTAACGGAACTGCGCCATTTTGGTAAAGCAGCCGAACGATGTTGTGTGACCCAATCCACACTCAGTACCGGCATTCAAGAGCTGGAGCATATGCTCAAAGCACAATTATTAGAACGCACCAAAAGAAAAGTACTCCCCACACCACTGGGCTTGGCCATGGCGGAAAAAGCACGCCAAATCATCACCATTTCCACAGCAATGGTGGAACTGAGTCAAAGTGAGCAAGCCCCTCTAACTGGATCACTCAAACTCGGCGTGATTCCCACTATCGGCTCGTTTTTACTGCCCAAAGTACTCCCGGCAGTACGAAAAAAATTTCCAGCCTTAGAACTTTTTTTAGTGGAAGACCAAAGTGCGAACCTGTTGCAACGACTCGACAGAGGAGAGCTGGATTGCGCCATCTTTGCCTTACCTTATGAGCTGGGTAAACATGAACACAAAAAATTTTTCCAAGAAAATTTTTACGTCGCCTTTCCTCGCGATCATCCACTGAGTCAAGGTGGACCCATTTCTTCCATTGACTTGCCTGTTGACCAGTTACTGATGCTCGAAGACGGTCACTGCTTTAAAGATCACGCCCTCTCCGCTTGCCATTTCAGTGGTCTACAACAACTCGCGGCATTCCAGGGCACCAGTCTTTATACCCTGGTCGAAATGGTCGCAGGCGGACAAGGCATTACCTTTCTACCGGCCATGGCGCTCGATTCCAGCTTGGCACAACAGCCGAAAATAAGCCTGAGACCCTTAGCCGATGCGGGCCCACACAGAGAAATTGGCCTGGTGTGGCGCTCCACCTTTTACAGAAAAAGAGATTTGAATCAATTGATCGCCTTGATGGAGGAAATATTAAGGCCTGAATTCGCATAAGTTATATGCCCACCCGAAAACTCAGAAAAAGTAAACTGTACTGGTCAACCTAAACAAGACATATTAAATTGAGAATTTTCATAATTGACCGGTGAAATATCCCCGCTTGAGGTATGCAGCCGATCAAGATTGTAATATTTCATATAAGCGGCAACACCTTTCTTCATATGCTCTCGCGTTGGTTGAGATATTTTCAAAACCCAGTCCTGTTTTAAACTACCAAAAAACCGTTCAACAACCGCGTTGTCGTAGCATGTTCCCAATTATTAGAGCAAGCCTAATTTTTCTCTACAATGCTTTAACAGGAATGCATACCTCAATAATATATTTGTTTTTCGGGTGTACTTTCGGATCATTTAAGTATCTCTCGAAACAACAACGCTCATCTGGCTGGTAACCACTTTGAGGAAGCCATTCACCATAAACCAAATCCCAAGCCTGCTCAAACTCTGAAGCATCTATCTCAAATTCTGCTACCGCATACTTGCCTGCAGGTATTATGGATATGCTTATTTCACCGCTGCCTGCTGTATTTGGTTCAACGGAAATACATGCATCAGCTCTAAATTTCGAAAACTCTGTGATATTTAGATCATCCCTAAAAATGGTGAAAAATTGAGTCCCTGGACACTTTATTAGTCCTCTAGCACCCGCCCAAGCCATTAACTTTTTGAACAACTTCCCCCAGGTTTCAGTTTCGCCTTTGAATGGCCCTATATGACGAATATAAGCGACGTTTACTTCATTTAGCTCATTAACTTCGACCACTACATCTTTCTTTTTTATCATAGATATTTTCCACGTTGATTTACTCGTTAAAGAGTCAATATACATAGGAGAAACTATGACATCTTTCCATAAATTGCTTTCTTCTTTGCAATTCTTGCTAAATCTATCGCAACCTCCATTCCGCCATGCGGTTGCACTCATACTAAAGTGTTCTTTAAAAACTCTAGCAAAAGATGCGGAACTGCTAAATCCACACTCTAAAGCGATTACCGTTACAGGCTTACTAGAATATTTTAAATTATGCGCTGCTTTTTCGACACGAATTCGCTGAATGTATTTATATAATGACTCACCTACAATAGCTTTAAATATTCGGTGAAAATGATAAGGAGAAAAATTTGCTACATTGGCCAACAACTCTAAATTCAAGTCTTGGGAATAGTGATTGTCCAAGTAATCTAAAACTCGATTTATTCTTTTTGCATATTCGTTATTTTTAATTTCTCGCAACTTTTCCATAGATTTCGAGCCAATCATTATTTTTTAAATTTTGCATTCAAACAAAATCAACTGGATTTCTAGTCTAACTCGGTATAGCCTTGTTTTATAGAGACTTTAAGGTCACATACCTTCTAGTTTTAAGTGACCAATATATATAAGCTTTGGATTTTGAGCTAAATCCTTAGGTGTTGTTTAGCTAGAAAATAAATTTAATTTTATCATTGCGCTTTTATATGCGAACGCAACTAATTCTGAGCAATAAAAGTCAGACTCAGAGTCAATTAAATTTGAAATGGTTGGAATAATTCCAACCATAGCTATTCCCGTTGCACTAGAACCAATAGCTCCCGATAAATCATATTCTTTATCTTTTTGTTGTAGAGCATAATGAGTGATCTTGAACTTTTGATGTTTTGTCAACTTAGGCATTCGAAATACTGCTGTATACAAATCACCTTTCAATACAAATGCTAATTTCTCTTTACGAACCGTAGGATCTATTGCCTCAATGATATCTCCACCACCTATATAAACTCGTGCATGACTATATTTTGAATTAGTTGCAAATTTAACTACTTTTGATACAGCATCAGTTGTGGTTGATAGAATTATATCTCCTTTTTATAATTGACTTGCTGTAATTAATTTTATTTGCATGGTTATTTTCCTGTTCTAGACATCCATGTGACTTTTATTTTTGTATGAGTTAGGTTTGACTTAATTTTTATTTGAGTTATTTTTTTGCCTATTAATATTTCATCCCCTACTTGATGAAATATAATTCCTGATGATGATGAACCTGTTCCGACAAATTTATATTCAATATTATTTGAATCTTTAACTAACACATCAAATTTAATTTCTTTATCAGGAAAGTTACTTGAAATATAAACTGTTTCACCACCTTCAAAATTTTTATCCGCATTACGAAGGAAAGAACTAAGCTTTGTAGGTTCACTTCCGTTAAAACCTATAATTAACTCTTGAGTTCTATTTAATGCTTTAAAATTTGTATTAAACACATACCATTTTTGACTTGTGAATTTATCTAATTCAGCAATTTTAATAATATGAGGGTTTCTAAAGAATTGTGTAAATAAATGATTATCACATCCCACAAGCGTAAAACTGATTATGCTTATGAATAATAATATCCCTTTCAAAATGAACCCCTTTGTACATGCTATTAAAACTGTACTAAAACTTTTAACGTCTATGGCAAGCTGCCCCGATTACAGGGCTAAACACCGTTAAAATACCATTGTTTCAAACAGCAACTGACGTATTCGACCTAGCTCTAAGGAGATAAGCTTTACTTAATTAATACTTATTGAACTTTTTTTAACCGCGAATTATGACATTTGATCTTTATTTTTTTTAAGCCTTTGACTTTCTTGGCGTCGATCGTGAATCAGGCTCAGCGTCAACTCGGCATCTTTGTGAATATCTTCTGGATGAGAATGTTCCAGGACATAGTCATGCATCATCTCTTTGGAGAAATATTTTTTATTAATTTGAAAAGAAAACCAATCTAAAAAAATCAAGCCAAAAATAGCGAACATGCTGATAACCATAACCAGTTGAAGAATAAAACTATGCAGCATTGTCGTGAAAAGAATAAAGACGACACTTGAAATAAGCACAGTAGAAATAAAACCAATAAAGCATCTTTTTCGCCAGCGCCGTTGCTGGACATGTAACTCTTTTATTGCACTTAACTCATCTAACATGGAAATTTAAACTCTTAGTTGTTAATTCTAATATCATGATTGTTGTCCTGTTCTAAAGATGCTGAATTAAGCCTTCTAACCAAATAATCCAGCCAGTAAAAAACCAATGGCGACATAAACGGCAGCTTCAATCGCGCCCACGGCTACGTTGCCCTGTTCGTCTACTTCTGTTGCGACATCAACTTTTGGCAATATGGCCTTACGGGTGAGAACAGCAAGGAGTGTGAGTAAAATCATCATAATGATTGCTGTTGCAGCCCATGTCAGCATGGGGGTAACTAGATTTTCATCATAAATGACGATGCCTGATGCGGCAGTGACAGCTAAGGCGATACCAATGCGATGACCTGAAAAACGGAGTGCGAGCGCAATGTTGCCTTTTTCAATTTCATTCTGAACACCATGGCCACCGTGTCGTCTGGCGTAGACATAACGACGGTATAAAGTTGCAGCAAGTAACAAGAGTTGTGATATTAAAAACCCGGCAATAATCAGCAAGAGACCCAATAAAGAATGGCTATCCACCCAAATCATGACGGCTCTCAATATAATTGCCGTTGCAATCATATTACCCGCATCAACCAGGGCTGCTGCGGTATTGCCTTGCATAATTTGATTATGGATCGATATTTTTGGCAGTGAAATATGATCAAATACTTTACGCGTGATCCACATTAGAGCCAGCCCCAAAGCACCGTAGCCAAGCATCAAAAAAGCTTCATTAGCCGGGTTCATGCCAACTTCACCGGAAACCACGCCCATTAACATAATGGCTAATGCCAGCGTTGCCCCAGCGATAGAGATTCCGAAGGCATGATTGTCTTTTTCAGTTAACTCATCATGAGAAGACACATTACCAATCGCACCGGAGAGTTTTCTCATTCCCGCTAAAATAGCGACAATAATTAACAGATCAACAGCGTAATAAGGGGCAAAACTTGCCGGAATTCCAATATACTCAGTCATGACTGATTGCTCTCCATTCATATCTATAAGCTATAAAATGTAACTATTTGCCGCCTCTAAAGCTGCGTGATCCGCTGGAGGTTCCTCGGCTACTTGAGCCGAATTGGCTATACGTTGATGTGCGTTTACCAGAACTACTGTAGCTACCAGAACTGTATCTGCTTTTACTACCATAGCTTCTGGATGCCATTTGTTGATAGGTACTGCTACGTTTTTTGGCTGTTGCGGAACGGTAATCTTTTTTGTTTTTAGTGACATTGATACCACGGTTTTTTAATTTATTGGCATTATTTCCCCATCGTTTTTGCTCAACGGCACTACCATAACTGCCCCGGCCATAATCATGATTATAGCTATAGCGTGAGCGGTCGTACCAGCTATCCATCGATATGGAACCGTTGCGGCCATAAGAGGGAGAGAGTAAATCTCGAAACAAGGCATACTGACCATACCAAACCCAAAAAGAGCTACCAGAAGCATTTTGCTGCCAATTACCATAATTAGAATTTCCGACTAGATAGCTTCCCGGTGGTTCCTCTTCCGTTGATGTTCTTTTTGGAATATTAATGCGGGGTAAGCTGCCGTTAGATAAATCAGCCAGCGTATTAACTATATCGACCAATGATTCATTAAAAATAATAGGGTCTGCCAACGTCGTGAGTTTGAAAATTTCAGTCGCGGCGATGCGGTATTCCTGTTCCGATCGTGGGTTCAGGTTGATGGCTTGTGATCTTTTAAGTAAATTTTGAAACGCGGCGCCATCTGCCGTCGTGTCTTTTTTCAAGGTTTGGGCAATCGTGGCGAGTTGCGGTGAATTTGCAGCCAATCTATCCGCATAATCACGCGCAATGATGGCGTTGACCAATTCTTCACCGCCCAAAGACAGTTTAAGGTTATTGATATTTTTGGTCAGTGTTTTATGGTTGGCTTGCACTTCTTCGGCGTAGCGATTACCGCTACAACCGCTCAATACAAAGAGTGAGAGTATGATGAGCATGACCCAGCTCCATCTAGCCTCCTTCCCTGGTTTTATCATTGTGAAGTACTCCTCAGGTAGTTTCTATCAAAGAATATACCATCTTGCTTGTTTTTTTGCCCGTAAGCCGTGTTACAAAAATAGGTGTATATACCCATGACGTTATAAATTTAGGTTTTTCACGCACATCTGTATCTCATATTCGACTTTTCTTCGACAACGTGCTCCTGCGTTGTACTCGTATCTACATCCCTGTAGGCAATCAGAACGAACAAATACGGACTTAAAGTCAGAGTGCCACTTGTACATGTTATTTAATTGCCATTCCTCAGTGCTGCTTTGACTGCTTTCAGATTGGGGATATTTTCTTCCCGAACGACAACAAATATCGCAGAAGCAGTAACAGGTTGCAGTTGGGGCGGATTACAATGAAGTTGCCCGTCTTTACTATCAATATAGCCAATCGCAGTGCCAATATCTTTGACGGCCAACGCGCAGGTCACATCAGCCCATTGGGGTTTTTTAACGTCAAGATCGAAGCGTAAATATTCATCCCCTGCGTGAGTAAACATATTTTCAATAATAACTTCACTGCCTGGAGCAACAAAGGCACGTACCGTCATTTCCGGATAGGCGCGAATAGGACGAATAATGACATCGGCCCCCGCTGTGCGTAGTCTTTCCCGGTTACTGTCTTCTACACATTCAGCGAGAATTTGGCCGTGTATAGCCAACTCTTTTAAACGATGGATAATATCAAACGTACGCCCATCAGAAGCTTTGTCTGTTTCCCGCTTGGTTAAAACAATAATGATTGCCGCTTCCTGAACATGAGCCGCTTTCAAGCTGTCTATTTCGTCCGCTCGACCATGATAATGAATCACGTTATTAAGATTCAAAATGGATTCTGGCAAGCCCTCTGTGAAGGCTCTAGTGACGATTTGGATACTTGTTTCCGCGTAATTTTGAGTTGCACGAAACTGCATAACCAGGCGTCTCAAGTACTGTTCTTGATCCACTGCCGGTGCGTTAAGAATAACAATATGATTTTTCATGTTCCATCTCCATTTGCCTAACCGTTTTTGGTCACGGATATTGCTGCGATAGTCGAGATAGTCGCCGACCAATTTAGGCAGTAATGTTATTGCACCAACCAAAATGACAACCAGTGTTGCAAGTTGGCCTGCCGGTGTCGCCGCAGAGACATCACCATAGCCAACAGTCGATACCGTAACCATAGTTAACCACAGAGCTTGCTGAAATCCCAGGTTTTCAAAAAAAACCATAGCAATAATATGGGCTGAAAGTAAGAGGACAATGTAAAAGAAGGATTGGCGAATCGATTTTTTCAGGGAGGCGTTATCGAGAGCGGGGTGATAAAGTTTTCGCCATCTGCGTTTCACCAAGAGATGTATATTCATGCTTTAAAACAATCTAAACTATGTGTATGAGTTATAAGAGGGTTAATTATTTTTCATTTTTTTGAATTTGCTTCTGATAATAAAAATTTTCGATGTCTTGACGCATTCGCGAGCGAATGGCTTGACGTGCCTCTAGTGGCAATGCCCAACGCTCAGCGAGCATTTCATAGTCTTCAGGTCTTAAAGATACCGTCAGTCTGCGTCCCCCTGTTTTTTTTGTTTCAATGGGAAGGTCTAAAATTTTTCTGCACATATCGGAAGCCGACAATCCCTCACGGCAAGCGGCTTCACGAATCACATCGGGTATGTCGCCAGCAAGCTGGAACGCTTCTTGAATCGCCTTGATATTTTTTTCCGATTGTTTCCCCCAATCGCTCATCCCTTCTTTTTCTTTGCTCATCCCTTGGCAGGCCACATTTCTTCGATGGATCTTAGGGGTAAATAAACGAGCAGGAGCACATCGGTACGGCTGCCATCATGCACTTCAATTTGCACGGCATATTTGCGATCTTGGCTGACCATGGCGTAATAATCAAATGCGCTGGATGGGTCTTTGGATAAAGGCAAGCTTTTTTTGCGATAATCACCGGAATGATAATAAGCTTCGTTATAAGCTTCTTGATAGTAAGTTTCAGTTGTCCACCCCGCAACCTCATCCGGTTCATTTTTTCTGATTAACATACCATCAACGGACTCGCTTTCAATAATATTGGCGAATTGATCAAACGTAAATAATTGATCAACAACAGGGGGTAGAATCAATTTTCCAATTTCCAGCATTTCACCAGCGCGACTGCTTTGCACGCTTAGAAAATAGAAAGTGCCGGCCGCATCCAGCGTGAAAACCGTTTTTTTTAGATTGACATTAAGATCATAGGTATTGATTTCTTTGACTACGGTGGTCGCATTACTGAGATCCTCAATACCACAAAAACCGAACTTGATAATGTCACCCATTTGCAAGTTTTCAGGATGATCAAGTACGCGTGGCACGACTTTATCGTCCGCCCCCTTCATGAAACGTTTAAAAAAATTCATCCATTAGACCTCAAAAAAATAGGTATTAAATAACGGTTCAGAGTGCGCCTGATTTGTTCAGGAACAAGGCATTTCTGTTCAGTCGCTCTTTTCGCAGATCCCTGGCAACAGGATGTTAAAACATCCTGTTCTGCATAAATGAGCATTTTTTGACGCTGCACCCAAACAAATAATGAGGGTAAGCTGAATCGTAACCTAGGTTTTAGACTTGTTTTTTAATCTTTCCAATATAGCATTTTTCGACGGGCTACTACCAATCAGCCCTGCTTCACGCATTTTGGCCTGTAAATCGTCGCCTTTTTCGTCTTTTTCCATGTCAAGTGCCGCTTTCATGCGATCTTTCTCCTTTTGGCGACGTGCTTTAATACGTTCCAGGGACGCCTTAGCACCAACCATGGCAGAGTTAGTACCAGAGTAGCGTGATGCCAAAGCCTTTTGTGCCTTGTGCGCTTGCTCTTGAGTTTTTTCCACGGCAACTTCGGTTTTCAACGCTTGTAGTGTTCTGCCTGTATCCTTGATTGTTGTCTTGATTTGCTTTACAACCGCAGTATGACTTTCAAGCACCGCTTGTTGAGGCGCGAGCTCCGCTTCTAAAGTCGCTAGTTTTTCAGCAATTTCACCCGCGAGTTGATCATTTCCTTTTTCTAGAGCTTGCATCGTATAAGCCTCATGTTCGCTGATACTTTTTTGCAGTTCTTTTACTTTGCGTTCCGCTGCAACCTGTTCAGCAACGACCGTTGTTAAACTTGATTTTGCTTCGTTAAGTTCATTTTCTGCGTCTCGTATTTCCTGGTCAAGCGTACGCATTGCTTGCGAATCAGCAAGAGACTCACCCGCTTCATTAACACCACCCCGTACCGCTGTTACTAATTTATTTAACCAACCAGACATAATAATATCCTCCTAATTCATAATTTATTGTAAATAGTCTGAAAATTCATCGATGGCACTCAGCGTATTGTCACTCAATGTTTCTACTTCATAAATAACATTGTCAATAATGCTGCTGGGTGACATCGAGCCATAAATTGTGTATTGCCCCCCTCGGGTAATGGCAAATGCCGAGAGCGGAATAGGTAAATTAAGTTCGAGTAACATGGTATTCATTTCTGCGACTCGACCGTCCATTATTTCTGATGCGTTCCACAAATTGGAAACGCAGAGAATTTGACTCTCATCTATCGTGATATAAACAGGAAATTCTTCACGATCATCAACAATAATTTGTAAGACTTGTGGGTCTCCATCAATTATTTCGGCGGCAAAACGCATCCCATTTTCCGTTGTTGCTGCATTAAAAACCACTTCAAGCTCGGCTAAGGTTCTTTGCTCGCTCACATTAAATCTCCTTGTTTAAGGGTTGCCCCTAAGCGTAAATACATATTATGTCATAAAACATATTATGTCAATATCCATAATATGTCACTTTGCTGCTCTTTTCAGTTTACTCTATTTTGAACACCAATCAGTTTGGATTTTTCACTATGTGTATTAAAAATAAACCCATAGATGTAAGGCATAATTACGATAACTCTTAACCGGTACTTGGCGCTTGTCTCTAAAACTTATTGCTGCGGTAATTTTTTAATCCTGCCGTAAAATGTTTTTATTCTTGGCGCCAATTCCAGGTATTTCTCTTGCAGTTTATCGATTTGTGCTGCGGCATGCTCCAAGGCGCAAAGCAGTTTATAGTTATGAGTATGGCTCTCTAAAGTTTCAAAAAACAAGGTAAATGCCAGATCATAGCTTTTATACTGATAAGCAACCCACGCCAGTTCGACCTTGGTTTTATCACTCATTTGTTTTTTTTGAGTTTCCACTAATTGTCGTGCCGCTGTGAGTTGGGCTGTTTTCAGTAGATTTTCTAAATGTAATGCTTGCAGTTTTTCTGGTATTTTTTCTCCCAGTTCTTCTAACACTTTAACTTGTTCCAGCATCTCTCCAGGGGCTAATTGTCGTGCTCGCAGCCGATTGAGTGTCGAATTAGCATAGTTATCTTTTGGGTTTATGGTTAAATAGGTTCCTGATTACCCATAACTCTCAGCTATTTTCCAATCATAGACTATAATTTAAGCAAGTAGAAAATATGGAGACAGAACAATGAGTAAGAATCAGGTTCAG
>VAPL011113609.1_pt1 | contig 12370 bp, 18 predicted proteins | sample 3395061 | NCBI WGS metagenome assembly VAPL01 (sample SAMN08290444, study PRJNA428436) | hydrothermal vent metagenome | isolation source: Deep-sea hydrothermal vent chimney 2 | place: Pacific Ocean: Juan De Fuca Ridge | depth 2182 m m
CACCTTGGGACATCCATGTCCAAAGATTCATTCCGCTCGGGCGACTTAATTGAGTGCCCCAGTACGTCCTGCGTCCGCCTCAACTCCGCACAAAAGCCGCTACGTTAAGGCTACCTCACTGACTTGACGGCCTTATCGGGATAAAATATTTGCTTCTTTCGCGTGCTATCGCACACGTCGAATCGGCAAATTTCCCTGTGGCCTACTGCGGACTAAAAATCATCACTTCGCTGGCGCTCCGTTCCCCTGATTTTCAGCGATGGCTTGCTTTTTTTTGATGGTGGAGGTGGCGTATATTGATTATCAAGCGTTTTGTCAATTTTAACAGCAAGGCTTTCGACAGTTTTTATCGTTAGTTTTATATTGGGTCCTTTTGCTTCAGAAATATAGTTGCCTATCAATTTAGCATCACTAACGCGGATTAAATGTCCCATCAAGTAGGAAAACAAAAAGCTAGGCTTGTGAAGTCGACCAACGAGGACATAGTCAGCACCAAAGCCTTTTGCTAATTTAGCAGCAACATCATGATGGTCGAATAAATAACCAACACCACTATTAGCTATTTTTTGACTTTTAGGATCTATATCAATAATTGTGTAATTAGCTGTCTTGAGTTCCGTTTCCAGTAATGGTTTTATTGATGCAGTCCGCTTGATTTCTGAGGGGATTCTTGGAGCTAGCGTCATGTCTTTAAGCTCAAACTCAAGAATTGCAATTTTCGTTTCCGCAGTCAAGTTATAGCTGATACAACTTAATATAATTAAACTAAAGAGCTTCTTCCAAAATATTTTTTTTATGTTCATAAGTATTGTTTTTGTTATGGCTCGTTTTGAACGTTGATGAACCCTTTGTAAAATAATTTACAAACCTCTATATTATACGGGAACATGTTCCTGACAAATTTTCTCACTATCACTTTTACTCAGTTGTTCTTGGGTGAGTTCACAAAAGAAGCCTGCTGATGTTTTAGTAAAGTTTTTACAGGTTCTACAAATACCAAATGACTGCGAGTTGTTGGCTTTTTGTATAGCCGTTAGGGCTTCAATAAATATTTCTTCGCCACCTGTTATTGATGCATTTTTTTCTAAAATTTTGGCTGCTTTTTCAAATAGCTCGGTAGGCTTTGCCTTATGATAAGTGCTCAAGCCTTTTTTAAGCAACTGGATATGAAAGACGCGTTTATCAATCTGATCTTGTCTTTTTTCAATAAATTCTCTTTTTTCTAACAAAATCAATGTTTGAGAAACGGTACCTCGTGTCATGCCAAGATAGTTTGTAATAGCGGCGGGTGTATCACTGTATTTATTACAAAGAGATAAGTACTCTAAAACTTGAAAATGAACCAGCTGTAATTTTAGTTCAGTGCATCGTCTACGTTCCTCGGAACGAATCAGAGCAGCCATGTATTCAATTAAATCGAAAACAGTTGGGTTTTTCATGATATCAATTTTTTGTATTTGTTCTGACTTAAACGATTGTGGTTGAGTAGCCTTTTGTAATGCACTCAATACATCAACAAAAATATCACTTTGAATGGGTACGGAACTCGCTTCTTTGAGTAATAATGTTGCTTTATTAAATAATTCTGTTCTGCGGGCTTTTTTTAAAAGAGCTAAGCCTGAAGGAAGCAACTTAACATGGATAACACGTTTGTCATTTTTATCCTGAGTTTTTTCTAAATAGCCTTTTTTCTCAAGAACAATGAGTGATTGAGAAACCGTGCCACGAGTCATACCAAAATAAGACGCCGTGGCCGCCGGTGTATCCGTGTACTTGTTTGAATGGGAGAGGTAATTCAATACTTCAAAATGCATTAATTGCAGCCTAAGCTCGGTGCATTTTTTTCGTTCTTCAGAGCGAATTAATGCAGCCATACATTCAACAATTTCAAAAATATCAATTTTTAGCATAGAGATACGTGTTCCACTGAGTTGCAAAAATTATTTAAGTGTTATTTTTTAAGTTATGCCTTGACAGGGGAGGACGCAACTTATAAAGTAATAGCGAGTCGAAATGGTGGGGCGATTGATCATGCCTCTTTTTTCATTGAAATTCAAGGAAAATTCTCCTGATGGGATATTTTAACATGGAAGTAAAATCTAACTTTAAGAACGTTAGTCTTCTGTCGGTGGTTCGCCACCGACTTTTTTGGATAAGCTTATGACTACTTCTCATGTTTTTGATACCTATGCTAAAACAGCTAAAGGTAAAATTATGCATTTTGATGTGGTTATTGATGATAAAGATGCTGATAAAGCACTAGCCTACGCACTGTTGTGGCTACAAAGTATAGGTGAAGAGGAGGCAACCGTCACTCAGGAGAATTGTGTTTTTTGTCATAGCGCAGAAGTCACTGCTGATTTAAGAATGCAAATTGATGAGCAGGGTTATGCTATATACAAATTAGAAGGTTGCCAAACCTATTAGTTTTAGTTTCCTGATTACCCATGAACTTCCGCCATATTAAATAGAAAAAGAACAAACCCAACTGCCACGCGTCATCCCCGAGGTCTTTTGTCGGGGATCTATTTTCAATAACACGATTCCTGCTAAGAGAATGCAGGAATGACGGGGTAGAGAGATTGGCTTTCTTAAAGTGGCGGAAAGTCATGGCTAATCAGGTTTAGTTTTAGTTTAAAAGAATTTATCTGAATAGATCACTTGAGGAAAACAGGAAACAAAATGAAAAAAACAAGTCCATTAAATAACCCCTTATTACTGGGTGCTGTTGCTATACTCTTGTCATCGGGTGGTGTTCAAGCAAGTTCAGATAATATGCATCAACTGTATCAGGATAATTGTGCCAGTTGTCATGGGTCGGATCATGGGGGCTATTTGGCTCCTGCATTAAATTCACAGACCTTAAAAGGCCGTAGCCCTACCGCACTACGATCCTTAATAATGACAGGCAGTTTTGAAACCTTGATGCCTCCATTCTATGGACGTTTGAGTGATGATGATATTCGTTCGATGGTCAAGTATTTACAATCAACACCAAAACTTAAAAATCCGCCGTGGACAATTAAAGATATGAAAGCCTCTTTAAAAGTCTATGTGAAAGATGAAAGTAAATTGCCCTCAAAATCTACTTATAAAATCGATAGTATGGATGATTTGATCGGTGTTGCTGCTCGGGGTAAATACGGTCGTGGCTCGGGTTCAAAAGCCGTATTTATTAATAGTAAAACACATAAAGTTGTGGGTGAAATAGAAACAGGTACTGCTGCTCACATTATCGATTTTGATCCCGCGAATGAACGTTGGGCCTATGTAAAAACGGATACCGCTGAAATATTTAAAGTCGATTTATATTCCATGAAAGCGGTGCGTAGTATAAAAACGGGGTATAACGGACCAGGTATGGGTGTTTCTCGTGATGGAAAATACATCATGGCAGGCTCATTCGTACCTCATAATGCGGTGATTTTGAATTCTGATCTAGAACCTCTAAAGGTTATTGAACTTGAAGGCGTAGACCCTGATGGAAAAATGGTCAGTTCAGATTCGGGTATGATTATTGGTACCCCCTATGCCGATATTTTTGCCATTGCATTAGAAAATGCAGGTCAAGTCTGGGTGGTGGATTTAAAAGATGGCTTTCCCATTACCAAAATAAAAAATGTAGGCCGACACTTACATGATGCTTTTTTAACCCATAAAGGCCAAAAACTGATAATTGCCTCTTATGATGATAGTGTTGTTATAGCCATTGATTTAAAAGATCGTAAAATCATCAAGAAACTGAAAGCCGGCTGTGTCCCTCATTTAGGGGGTGGTGCAGCGGTTAAAGTGAATGGACGTACTTTAGGTTTTGGTACTAATTTTGGAACCTGTGATAATAACACCGTTGTCAGTGTATGGGATCTGGATAAAATGGAAGTGGTTAAACAAATACCTGTGTCTGGCGGCACTGAATCCCCAGCTGCACATGCCAATGCACCTTATGTGGCAGTTGATATTATCACTAAAGACAGGCGTGCTCGTACTATTCAATTGATTGATAAAAAATCATTAAAAGTGGTTAAAACATTGGATGTAGGAGGTCATGCGTATTTCCCTGAATACAGTGCAGATGGTAAGTATTTATATGTCAGTGCGGGTTACGCAGGTGATGAGGTGGTTGTTTATGATTCACATTCTCTAAAAAAAGTGGCCTCAGTTCAAATGGAAAGCCCTGCTGGTATTTTCTCACGAGGTCGGGTTAAATACATGACGCGTGGTTTATCACCCGATGAAATGGAGTAAGACTATGAAGGGGGGACTTTTACTAACAATGTTGCTTGTATCATCTTTCACGCAAGCAGCGAATCTTTATGCTGGAAAATCTAAAGCAGCTACGGTTTGTGCACAATGTCACGGTGTTAGATCAACGAGTGCGGAGGCACCCTTTCCACCTTTGGCAGGACGAGATGAAGAATACCTGGAAATGGCATTAAAACAATACCGCGATAAAACCCGCATTTCAGATATTATGAATAATATTGCTGGCTCATTAAGCGACAGAGATATTAATAATATTGCCGACTATTACAGTAAGCAAAAACCTTAATATCATTATGAAGTGGTTATTTATAACACTATTTTTTTCAACCAGTGTCATGGCCAAAGAACCATCTGAACAAAGACAGCAAGAGATACAGAACATGCTTAAACATGACTGTGGCTCTTGTCATGGGCTAACACTTAAGGGCGGGCTTGGTCCCTCGTTATTAGCTGAAGCACTCACAAACAAAACAGATGCTTTTTTAGTTCAAACGATAAGAGAAGGACGTAAAGGAACGGCTATGCCGCCATGGAAACCTTTTATGACTGAGCAGGAAACACTCTGGTTGGTTCAAAATCTTCTTAAAAAGCAATACCTGAATCCGTGACTTCACTACGGCACAGAACACAAGCTATTGATTCCACAGCGGTTAAAAAAATACCCACTTAACCTATGGGCGAAGCTAAGATTTTTTGAGCCACATGGATGTGGTGAATGTCGATTATGCAGGAGCAATAATCTGACTAAATCCCCTGTGAAAACAGTATCTTGAGCCCTGTTATCCGCATTGAAGTCACGGATTCAGGCAATAGTTTTTCAAACATATACATCCCTTTGAACGTATGATCAAATTTAGATTAGCCCCCTTTTTATGCCTACTGATTTCATATAGTTCCTATGCAGACTATCGAGCAACAGGTGACCTTGGTATTGTCATTGAGCGAGCAAAAGGCAGTGCACTCATTATTAATACCAGCCGCCAATCCATACTCGCCAAAATAGAATCATTGGGTGACTTATCCCATGCATCTGTCGTATTCTCTCGTGATCAACGCTATGCTTTTATTTTTGGCAGAGATGGTGGTCTGAGTAAAATTGATTTGTTAAAAGACGAGATTAGTCATCGAATTATTCAAGCGGGTAATAGTATTGGTGGCGCTATTTCACAAGATGGTCGGTTAATTGCTGTTTCAAATTATACCCCGGGTGGAATCAAAATATTTTCTACTGAAACATTGGAGCTGCTTGCAGAAATTCCAGCCGTATTTGGTGATAACAAACTATCAAAAGTAGTCGGTTTAGTTGATGCGCCAAATCAACATTTTGTGTTTAGCTTGTTTGATGCGGGTGAAATTTGGCTGGTCAATGTTAACAACCCTAAAAAACCAACCGTTAAAAAGTTTAAAGAAGTGGGTAAACAACCTTACGATGCCTTATTAACACCCGATGGACGATATTATATTGCGGGCTTATTTGGTGAGCAGGGCTTAGCTTTATTAGATCTATGGGATATTGAGGCGGGCGTTAAACGAATTTTGCCTGATTATGGTAAAGAGGATGAAAAACTCCCCGTCTATAAAATGCCTCACCTGGAGGGCTGGGCAATAGCTGGCGACTTTATGTTGATCCCTGCAATCGGGCAGCATGAAGTATTAGTGATAGACAAACGACAGTGGAAATTAGTTAAGCGTATTCCCGTAGCTGGGCAACCTGTATTTGTTATGGCAAGGCCTGATGGCAGACATATCTGGGTGAATTTTGCTTTTCCAGATAATCAACAGCTACAAATAATTGATGCTAAAGATTTCAACGTTATTAAGTCTTTAACACCAGGTAAAGCTGTTTTACATATAGAATTTACACCCAGAGGAGAAGTAGTTTGGGTTTCGGTACGTGATGATAATCAATTGGTTATTTATGATACGGAAACATTTAAGGAACTAAAACGTTTACCTGCGGAAAAACCCAGTGGTATTTTTTTTAGTTCCCGTGCGCATAAAATGGGTTTGTAATCATGTTGACGACTATTCATAAGCAGTTGCTCAACGACTACCAGCAAGATTTCCCTTTATCTCCTACACCTTATAAAGATATAGCTTCATTACTAGGTGTTTCTGAAGAAGATATTCTGTCTGCATTTGATTATTTATCGAACCAACAATTTATTAGTCGTATTGGCTCAGTCATTGCGCCCAACCATATTGGTGTGAGTACCTTAGTGGCAATGGCTGTTCCAAAAGATGAATTACAAGCTGTTGCTGATATTGTTAGTCTACACCCTGAAGTCAATCATAATTACGAAAGAGAAAATCGATTTAACCTTTGGTTTGTATTGATTGCACAGGATGATGAAGACTTGCAATCAGTGATTGAATCGATAGAAAGTGAAACAGGCTTTAAAGCGATGCAGTTGCCACTATTAGAAGATTATTTTATCAATTTAGGCTTTGAGATGGAATTTGATGATTGACCGTATTGATCGCCAATTAATAGTTGCATTACAAGATGGCTTAGCAACCGTATCAAGACCCTATGCCTTAATCGGACAACAGCTTGATATCACAGAAGATGAGGTGATTGTTCGTATAAGCCGACTTAAACAACGGGGTCTGATTAAACGCTTGGGAGTTATCGTTAACCATCGAAAACTAGGGTATTGCTCTAATGCCATGGTGGTTTTTGATGTCCCCGATTACCTGGTTACACAAATTGCAGGACATGTCAGTCAATTCAGTTTTGTTAACCTTTGCTATCTACGCCCTAGGCGTGGTGAACAATGGCCTTATAATCTCTATTGCATGATTCATGGTAAAAATAGGGAAAAAGTGTTGCAACAATTAGAATATTTAACGGAGTCTTGCGGTTTACTGCAATTTAATCGTGAGGTGCTATTTAGTCAGAAATGCTTTAAGCAAAGGGGAGCACTTTATAAAGCAATAACAACAAAAGAAAGTGCTTTATCAGATGGATGAAATAGACAAAAAAATCATTAACCATTTACAAGATGGCTTTCCAATATGTGAGTCACCTTATCGAGTCGTTGCCGCAGAATTGGGGTTAACAGAATCGGCGTTAATTGAACGGATTAAAGACCTGTTGGCAACAGGAATACTTTCACGATTTGGCCCAATGTATCATGCTGAAGAAATGGGAGGCGCATTAACTTTAGCGGCAATAAATGTACCTGAACAACGGTTTGAACAGGTTGCAAGTATTATTAATGCAATGCCTGAAGTTGCACATAATTATGCAAGAAACCATGTGCTTAACATGTGGTTTGTTATAGCAACGGATAAGCCACAAAGACAAACTGAAGTTATTAAAGAGATTGAACAGAAAACAGCTCTAACGGTTGTCAACATGCCTAAAATAAAAGAATATTTTGTAGGGTTAAAACTGGAAGCCTGATGATTATAGATAAGATAGACCGTCAAATTATCACAGCAACACAAGTGGGGTTACCTTTAACGCCAGAACCCTATCAAACGATTGCAGATGAGTTGGGAATTAACGCAGAAATTGTTATGCAGCGGCTATTGGCTATGCGAGAACACGGTGTTATTCGTCGAATAGGTGCTGTTCCTAATCATTATCGATTAGGCTATAAATTTAATGGTATGACTGTCTGGAACATTGCTGATGAAACTGTGGATGAGATGGGTGAACAAGTGGGGCAACTGAATTTTGTAAGCCATTGTTACCACCGCCCCAGACATTTACCTGAATGGCCATATAACCTGTTTGCCATGGTGCACAGTAAAACAGAAGTAGGGGTTAAAGAACAACAACAGATTATTGCTGACTTATTAGGTCACTATAATTTAGGACAAGATGTTTTATACAGCACACGTATTTTAAAGAAAACGGGCTTGAGGATAGGACGTTAATTATGTTCAGATTGAGCCAGTTTATGCGTGAAGTGTTGAATCCTACACCGATAAAACCTACAAGAAAACCATCAGGCCCTGTGGTTATCTGGAATTTAATTCGTCGTTGTAATTTAACTTGTAAGCATTGTTATACCACTTCAGCAGATATTAACTTCCCTGGGGAACTAACAACCCCTGAGATATACAGGGTTATGGATGGGCTAAAAGACTTTCAAGTCCCTGTGTTGATTTTATCAGGAGGGGAACCTTTACTACACCCTGATATATTTGATATATCTCGTCGAGCTAAAGCCATGGGGCTTTATGTAGCCCTTTCCAGTAATGGTACATTAATCACCCAACAAAATATTCGCCAAATTGCTGAGATAAACTATCAGTATGTGGGGGTTAGTCTTGATGGCATAGGCGCAACTCATGATAAATTCAGACAAAAACAAGGCTCGTTTGCTGATTCGTTAACAGGAATTGGTTTATGCAGAGAACAGGGTATTAAAGCAGGTATTCGGTTTACCTTAACTCAAGATAATGTGGACGATTTTCCTGCCATGTTAAAGCTAATGGATGATGAAGATATCGATAAATTTTATTTATCACATTTGAATTATGGCGGACGAGGCAATAAAAATCGTAAAGATGATGCGGCTTTTAAAATGACTCGTGAAGTGATGGATCAACTTTTTGAGCAATGCTTGCAGTGGGAGCTGCAAGGAAGTGAGAGAGAAATTGTAACGGGAAATAATGATGCGGATGCCGTTTACTTTCTACATTGGGTTAATAAGAACTATCCACAACAAGTTGAACATATCAAAATAAAATTACAACAATGGGGGGGCAATGCATCAGGGGTTAATGTTGCCAATATTGATAATTTAGGCAATGTGCACCCCGATACCTTTTGGTGGAATCATAATTTAGGTAATGTCAAAGACAGAGCATTTTCTGATATCTGGCAGGATACTTCTGATCCTTTAACGGCTGGTTTAAAAGCATCTCCAAGACCTTTGAAAGGGTGCTGTGGATCATGTCAATATCAGTCCATTTGTAACGGTAATACCCGAGTGCGGGCCCAGCAGGTTTATCAAGACCCTTGGCAAGAAGACCCCGGTTGTTATCTAAATGATGATGAGATTTGAGGATACTGAATAATACAGCTCCAGACCTTCATTTTTGAAGATCTGGTATGAGTTGCTTTTGTTTAACCTTTACCCGGGAGCATACCTACAGTACCTGGTTTAATTCGCTTACATGTCACGGTAACATCTTTTAGATAGCATTTTTGTAAGCCTTTGCTATCTGAACATTCATTACAGGTAACTGTACCCGTACCTGTAATCTTTTCCAGTCCCCAACCATAACCTTGTGTATGACAAAACTTTTTGGTTATTTTTTTTATTTTATACGGCCTGTTAGCTGATTTTTCAGCATTAGCGAGTGATTCGCATTTAGCAGAAGGGACGGTATTAGCCATAAGGTCTCGGTAGATATATTCAGTTGAAAATGAAGGGCTAGAAAAAAATGATAATGCCAGAATTGCACTAATCAAATTAAGTTTCATAGGTTTTCTCCGCGTTGATCGTTTTAAATATGATGTGAGTTAAAATTATTCGTAGTCTTGTTTTATAACGCGAATGTCCATAAGGTTACGCTCTTCAACTAACTGTGCTTTAATTGGAGCAAATTTATCACTCTCACTGCTTTTTACCGCCAGCAATACACCAATCAGCACGGCTGCTGTGAGTCCAATATATAGGACAAAGTAATCTTTTTCTTTTGTTTCCTCATCACTCATTGTCATTTCCTTTATAGTTTTTTTAAGTTGGATTGATATTTTCAAGTAGGCATAACGTCCAAACGAAGCCAAATACTTATAATATCGACTCGATAACAACTATAGTAAAAAGACCTGTTTTTGTCAATTAAATATTGATTCAATATTTAATTTGATCTCATTTTCTTTTTTATACGGCCTCTTCATCTGTTTCTCCCGTTCTTATACGAATGATTTGTTCTTGATCAATAACAAAAACTTTTCCATCGCCAATCTTTCCAGTCGCCGCTGTTTTAACAATTGTTTCAATGGTTTCATCAAGTCTATCTTCTGTAACAACAATTTCCAGTCTGGTTTTGGGCAGGAAATCTACAATATATTCTGCTCCGCGATAAAGTTCTTTATGACCTTTTTGTCGGCCGAAGCCTTTTACATCAGTAGTAGTCATACCGCTAACGCCAATTTCAGTTAAGGCAAAGCGTACTTCATCAATTTTGAACGGTTTTATAATTGCGATAATAAGTTTCATAGACAAGAGGTTTAATAAGTTAGAATTCGGAAATGTTTTGCTGCTTTATTGATTGGTCTGACCAGTCCTTTTACCCTACTAAAAAGAATCTAGCGGACAAATTACATAAAGAGCATTTGACCTATGATATGGAATCACTATTATTTATTCAAGCAAATTTAAACAATAACTAAGCTTAGAGTTAAAATCGCCCATTTTAAAAGCTATTTAATGGACTGCTTTTTAAAGTGCTATAAAATTAAATATTATATTGAATCGATATTTGTTTTAAGATTTTTCATGCTCTCGAAATTAATTTTTGAGAGGACTATTTATGTGAAAAACACGTAAGGGGAAAAATTATGAAAATTAAAACTATCTGTACGTCTTTATTATTAGGCTCTGTATTGAATGTTTCAGTGTATGCAGCTGATGGGGCAAGTTACTTACAATTAAAAAGTGTAGAAGTTGAAATGGAAATGGAAATGGAAGACAAAAAACAAACACTAAAATTAGAAGTTAAAACAAAAGGTCAAATACCCCTGGACTGTTAATGGCCAGTTAAACTGAGCCAAAACTGGCCATTAATATTGAGCCACTTTTCCAGACTTTCTTTTTTATATTAAAGCCGTAACAGTTCCCCGTATTTATCTAGGGAGTGTTATGAAGGAGTGGATCGTGATTCATCAGATCAAAGCATTACACAACAAAGGCAATGGCTTATCGGAGCGTAAGATTGCTAAACAATTGGGTGTTTCTCGCAATACCGTCAGTAAATATCTCAACATGCCAGAAACAGAAATTACTGATGTATTGTCTGATACGGATAGAACTAAGAAGCTAGATGAATATCGTGACTACATTATTCAACTGCTGCAAACCTATTCTGAGTTATCAGCGGTTAAAGTGTTACGTAAACTGAAAGCCAAGGCTAAAACACTGAGCGTGTCAGATCGTTCTGTCAGACGCTATATTCGAGCACTGAAGCAAGCCCGTTACTATGAGCCTGTAATAGATATGGTGCCTGGTGAACAATGTCAGGTTGATGGCGGTGAACTGCGTGGCGTTATAATTAAGGGTGTTGAAACCACCGTGTATTTAATGGTCTTCGTCTTATCCTATTCTCGTTTAATGCATGTGTCTTTATCAAATAAGCCGATTAATACCGAGATGTTGATTAAACAGCATGATGCGGCCTTCCGTTATTTTGGCGGCATGCCTGATGAATGTGTTTATGATCAAACTAAACTAGTGGTTATCAGTGAAACCTTTAGGGAATTAAACCTTAATCAGCTTTTTTCTCAGTACGCAACAGCCGCTGGTTTCCGCATTCATGCCTGCGAAGGCTATGACCCTGAAAGCAAGGGCAAGGTTGAAGCTGGCGTAAAGTATGCCAAAAACAATGGTCTTTATGGCGAAAGCTTTGCCAACTGGAATGACTTAGAGCAGTATTTTCCAGACTGGCTGGATAATACCGCTAATCAACGTCTTCATGGCAGCACAGGTAAAAAACCAAGAGAGGATTATGATCAGTCAGAGCAGCCCCATATGCTGCCTTATCTGACACCTTCATGCATACATGCTGATTCAGAAGATACTGTGATTACACGTAAAACGGACAAAACAGGCCTAATTGCTTGGCAATCCAATAAATACTCCGTGCCGATGATCTATCAAAGTGCGCGTGTCGGTGTAAAGACTGAAGCAGGTCAGTTAATAATAAGTGATTTGGAAACAGGTAACAAAATTGCTGGGTAGCGGGTCGAATTTGTAGTTAAGCATGAATATCCACACCAAATTCAACTTTATTAATCAGCAACCCTATTACAATATCATGCATTTTTCAGATTTTGAAAAGCAAATGGTTTTCCGAGTCAGGCGTTTAATCCACGTCCTCAAGTTCAAATTTTTTCTTTCAATTTTTTGTGTATTAGTTTTAC
>VAPL010194866.1_pt1 | contig 12365 bp, 8 predicted proteins | sample 3395061 | NCBI WGS metagenome assembly VAPL01 (sample SAMN08290444, study PRJNA428436) | hydrothermal vent metagenome | isolation source: Deep-sea hydrothermal vent chimney 2 | place: Pacific Ocean: Juan De Fuca Ridge | depth 2182 m m
AGTCATATTTTCGGAAACCGCCATCCCGATACTTTCATAATTTGCTGTATCTCCCTTTGCATTGTAGTACATGACATAGGGATATCCGGTAGTTTTGTATTTATCAAATATGATGGAACTTTTATAAATTTTTTCATTTTCGAACCACCTTGCATCTTCATCACCCGGGCGTAAAACAGGCCTAGATAATCTTTTCCATTCCATTGGTTTATCTATATCTTCAACAAAGGCCATTCCGACGCCAAGCACTCCTTTTTCATATCCTTCAGATGCTCCACCCAGATACGACATCCAGAATTTCCCATCATGTTGCCTGGGCTTATAAGTTCCTCCCCATTCTATATCAACTAAAGACATATATCCAGCTTTTTGGCTAGCATCCCAGGTGTCATTTGTAAATGACAAAATTTTTTTATTCGAATGCCATTCCAACAGGTTTTCACTTTGTGCAAGCCAGGTTTCATACCCATGACCATCATACACAATATAGCTCATTAACCATTTATCTCCATGCCTAAAAACTGTTGGGCTATCAACCATTTTAGTGGTATCATGATGCTTCAATACAATGCCATATTTATAAGGAGTTTTTATTTCATTATAAATACTTACCATGACTTCGTCAGAAACCAAATCTAAATTTCCATTTGAGGAATTTGAATTGCAAGAACAAACTGTTAGGCTACCATATAAAATAATGACTAAGTATTTCAATGAAAATACATTTGCAACCTTTCCTATCATTTCTTCTCTCCTTTAAAGGCATTCACTTCTTTCTTCCAGTTAATAAGTTGTTGATGTAATTGCTTGTACACTTTTTGTAATCCAAAGAATAGGAGCCAATTCCAAATTAACCCCAACTTAATTAAGTTGGATATAGCATTGGGTTAAAAAGAATGGCCTGTGAAAGAGTAAATATATGCTCTATCAAAGGCCATTCTTTTTAAAATTTTATAATCTGAATTGCTAACTTCCACAAACTATGCAATCGTCCGGATTGTCAAGAGAACATGACATATCAGATTGATTTTGCTCTTTTTCATTTATGGCAGCAGGCTGCGCTTCCATATTTTTTGTGACAGTAAATTTGATGGCGTCTGTAGCAGCCTTTGTTCTCAAATAATACATGCCGGTTTTAAGTCCTTTTTTCCAGGCGTAAAAATGCATTGAAGTAAGCTTTCCAAAATTAGGATCTTGAATATGTACATTCATACTCTGGCTTTGGCAAATATATGCACCCCGATCAGCAGCCATATCAATAACCGCTCTTTGCGAAATTTCCCAGACAGTTTTATAAAGATCTTTTAATTCTTGTGGCACATCCGGCATGTTCTGAATTGATCCATTGGCTTCAATCAATCTATTTTTCATACTATCATTCCAAAGGCCCAATCTGATGAGATCATTCATCAAGAATTTATTTACTATAATAAATTCCCCGCTTAATGTTCTCCTGGTATAGATGTTAGAAGTAAACGGCTCGAAACATTCATTATTTCCCAGGATTTGTGAAGTAGATGCTGTAGGCATTGGAGCTACTAATAGTGAGTTTCTAACTCCATGTTTTTTAACTTCCTTTTTCAGTTCCATCCAATCCCATCTTCCTGAATCAGGAGAAACACCCCACATATCAAACTGAAATATTCCTTTGGAAACAGGAGACCCTTTGTATGTTTCGTATGTACCTTCTTTTATTGCGAGATCTTTAGAGGCTGTCATAGCAGCAAAATAGATGGTTTCAAAAATCTCTTTATTTAACAGACGGCTTTCCGGCGAATCAAAAGCCAATCGAAGTCTACAAAAGGCATCTGCCAAACCCTGTACGCCTATTCCAATTGGGCGATGACGCATATTTGATGTTTTGGCTTCTTTGATAGGATAATAATTTACATCAATTACCTTGTTGAGGTTTTTGGTAGCAGTATAAGTGATTTCATAAAGCTTATTGTGATCAAATTTGCCATCAATTACAAATTTTGAAAGGGCAATGGAAGCCAGGTTACAAACGGCGACCTCATCCTTTGATGTGTATTCCATAATCTCAGTACAGAGATTACTTGATTTTATAGTTCCAAGATTTTTTTGATTGGATTTTCTGTTAGCAGCATCTTTATACAAAATGTAAGGTACTCCGGTTTCAATTTGTGCTTCTAATATTTCAAACCAGAGATCCTGGGCTTTTACAACCTTTTTTGCTTTTCCCTCCTTTTCATACTTTACATATAGTTTTTCAAAATCATCTCCATAGCAATCACTTAATCCAGGAGCTTCGTTAGGGCAGAAAAGCGACCAATCATCATTATTTTCTACACGCTTCATAAATAGGTCAGAAATCCATAAGGCATAAAATAAATCCCTCGCTCTCAATTCTTCCTTACCATGGTTTTTCTTCAATTCCAGAAAATCAAATACATCGGAATGCCAAGGTTCTAAATATATTGCGAAACTTCCTTTGCGTTTTCCTCCACCCTGATCTACATATCTGGCTGTCATATCAAAATTTCTCAGCATGGGCACAATTCCATTCGACGTTCCATTTGTACCCTTGATGTATGAGCCTTTCCCTCTTATTTGATGAATGCTCAACCCTATCCCACCAGCAGATTGTGATATTTTGGCGCATTGCTTCAATGTGTCGTAAATTCCATCAATACTGTCATCTTTCATGGTTAGTAGAAAGCAAGATGAAAGTTGTGGTTTTGGCGTTCCTGAATTAAAGAGCGTTGGTGTGGCGTGAGTAAACCATTTTTCTGACATCAGGTTGTATGTTTCTATTGCAGCCTGAATGTCTTCCATGTGAATACCAACCGCCACTCGCATTAACATATGCTGTGGTCTTTCTACAACTTTATTATCCAACCTCATTAAGTAGGATCTTTCAAGGGTTTTAAAGCCAAAATAATCATAGCTAAAGTCCCTGTCATATATTATTGAAGAATCGAGCAGTGCAGCATTTTTCTTGATAATGCCATAAACTTCGGTAGAAATTAATGATGCAGACTCCCCGGTTTTAGGGTCGTTATATGTGTAAAGTCTTTTCATGCTGTTAGAAAAAGACTTAGAGGTGGTTTTATGCAAATTGGACACAGCAATTCTTGCAGCGAGTTTAGCATAATCCAGGTGCTTTGTAGTCATGCTTGCCGCTGTTTCAGCAGCAAGATTATCGAGTTCCTGGGTTGTGACACCATCATACAATCCGTTGATTACTTTTTTTGCAACTTCTATTGGCTCAATAAAGGTAAGATCCAGGCCATAGCAAAGCTTGTCTATTCGTGCAGTGATTTTGTCAAATTTTACTGATTCTCTTCTTCCGTCTCTTTTTACAACTAACATATCAGGTTTTTTGGGGTTAATGGTTCAATTTTTTAAAAGTCTTCTCCAAGAGAAAATTTTGGTGTATCGTTTTCTTCAATTTGCATTACACCTGCTTTTTGATATTCTGCTACTCTTTTTTCGAAAAAGTTTGTTTTACCCTGTAGCGAAATCATTTCCATAAAATCAAAAGGATTGGTTGCCTTAAATATTCGTGGGCATCCAAGTTCTTGCAATAATCTGTCTGCAACAAATTCGATATACTGACACATCAATTCTGCATTCATACCAATAAGTCTTACAGGTAAAGCCTCGGTTACAAACTCTTTCTCAATTTTTACTGCATCTTTGATGATTTCTATCACAGTATCTTTTGAGAGTTTATTGATGAGGTGATTGTTGTAAATCAGACAAGCAAAATCGCAATGAAGTCCTTCGTCTCTTGAGATTAATTCATTAGAAAAACTGAGGCCAGGCATGAGTCCTCGTTTCTTAAGCCAAAATATTGAACAAAAACTACCACTAAAAAATATTCCTTCAACGGCGGCAAAGGCAATAAGTCGTTCGGCAAAGCTTCCATTCTCAATCCATCTCAACGCCCATTCGGCCTTTACTTTCACCAAATCCATAGTATCCATGGCATGAAGTAATCTGTCTTTCTCAACTGAATCTTTAATGTAAGTATCGATCAAAAGAGAATATGTCTCCGAATGGATGTTTTCTATTGCTATTTGAAATCCGTAGAAAAATTTTGCTTCGGTATATTGTACTTCGGCCAAAAAGTTTTCGGCAAGGTTTTCATTTACAATTCCATCACTTGCAGCAAAGAATGCCAAGACATGCGATATAAAATGACGTTCTCCATCATTGAGGTTTTCCCAGTCTCGTAAATCCTGGCTTAAATCTATCTCCTCAGCGGTCCAAAAACTGGCCTCCGCTTTTTTATAAAATTCCCATATATCATTGTGCTCTATAGGAAAGAGAACAAACCTATTTTTGTTTTCTTTTAATATGGGTTCATCATCAATATGTCCTTTCTTTTTCATCAGCGTTTACAGTTGTAATTGTTCCAATCATGTTTAAATTAGGCAATCCAATATCATTATATATTTGGACGCCATTATTATTGCCTATCGTATATTGATGTGAAAAAAAAGAGATACTCTTTACATTTATACTGAAAAATGTCAAAGGCACAATCCTTCAAAGATGACGAAAAGTGAATGAAAAATCAAGCCAAAATATCATCCAGAATGAAATATTTTACGCCAATTTTTGACACTAAATCATAACCTTTTGACGCATAATGTTTTACTTGCTTTCTATAAAACTATTGATTAAAAGAATAATTTTTTTTAAGTAACTACTTCTTTTTGTGGTAAAAATGCTTAACCAAATTTCATTTTTTTATTCTCAAAAAAGTGTATCCCCATTCTTACTACAATTATAGATTTTCATGCTGTAAAATAATATGGATATTACCAAAAGTTTACCGGATATTCCTTATTTACGATTTCATGTAAAACTCAATGTTTTTATAAATCATCAAGAAGAACAAATTGATCTATTAACCAGGTAACCTTACACAGTTATGATTTTATAGTCCTCCTCCTCCTTTGAATAAGCATAATTACCAATATTCGCCCTTTTAATTTCAATAATTTCTTTTTGATAAACAGAAGAGTAAATTGAATTTTTTTATGATCAGAATTGTCCATTTTATATTCATACTATTCAATACGGTAGCAATTTCCACTTTGTGCAATGCACAACAGGTTGATCTGGAAAGAGGTTTGGTCTCATACTATCCTTTTGATGAAAATACCAATGATGTGGTTGGTATAAATCATGGAAAAATTTATGGTGCCTCTTTGGAAGAAGGCAGATGTGGGGATATGGCCTACAGTTTCAATGGATACCTGGACTATATTGATTGTGGAAACGACAAGTCACTAAATGGCAATTGGGGAGGATTGAGTTTTTCTGTATGGGTAAGACCCGATAGGATATCAGAATTGCAATTGGCAACGATTATTTCCAAATGGGCATTTAACACAGAAAAAGATCATTTTGGATTATGGCTAAATAGCAGTTATAAAGTAATTATGGCTGTCAGCTCTCCCGGGGTTATGGAAAATGGAGTGTTTAGCAAATCAGCTCTTTCGTTTAATGAATGGCATCACATCGTAGCTAGCTGGAGAAGAAATGGCGAAATAAGAATTTATATAGATGGTAAGCTTGACAAACTGGGAAAACAAACTGGGAAATACATCAATGTCAGATCACCATTGCCTTTAAAAATTGGCAGACAAATAAATGGTAGAAGTCGCCCATACAAGGGATGGATTGATGAACTGAGAATTTATAAAAGAGCTTTGTATGATAGCGAGGTGAAGGTACTTTACCAGCAAGGCAAAGTGATTTGCGAAAAAGTGATAGTCAAAGGTCGTGTTCTCAATAAAATTACAAATGAACCTGTACAAGCTGATGTTGTATTTGAAAATATGAATGACGGAAGCATCTATAATAAAATAAAAACAAATGGCCCCGAGGCAACCTACGAATTGATTCTTCCATTGGGAGGAAAATTTGGATTCTTTGCTGATACCGAAAATTATATGGCCGAAAATCAGCAATTGAGTACGGAAAATAGAACGTTGGATGAAGTGATTGAACGCGATCTTTATGTAGTGCCACTTGAGGTAGGTCAAAAAATAAGATTAAATAATATTTTCTTTGACTTTTCGAAGGCAACGCTCCGGAAAGGATCATTTCATGAACTCGACAGGGTGCTACCCTATTTTGAAAAATTTCAAAATCTAAAGATTGAACTCTCAGGACATACAGATGCTGTAGGGTCAAATGAAGCAAATCTTAAGCTGTCTGATGGCAGAGCAAATTCGGTTAGAGAATATTTGATTGGTAACGGTGTGAGAATTGATAAAATTGAGGCTATTGGATATGGTGAGTCACAACCTGTGGCTACCAATGATACCGATGAAGGAAGGCAATATAACCGGAGAGTAGAGATAAAAGTGCTTGAAAAATAATTTATATGGATTTTATAACAATCTACTTGTAAATTGGTTTTGAATAAAAACTAAATGCCATTTAAGTTATGAAAAGTTATATCCTAATACTTTCCTTAATATGTTTTACTAGTGAAACCACGATTGCCCAGGAATCTAATAAAGAAGCCAAAGAAAGAAAAAAGATAGAGCAATATGAAAACATTATTGTATTGGTGGAATCAGGTAATTATGAGTTTATTGGGCGAAAAGCCAACCCACTAAAAGGCCGACAAATTGATTTGACAACAAGGCAAAATTTCATGAAAATAGATGGTGAAAATGCCTCAGCACAAATGCCCTATTTTGGGCGAGCCTTTAGTGGTGGGTATTCCAGTAGTGACGGAGGTATAAAATTTGATGGGACTATGGAGAATTATAAAGTTCAACAAAATGACAAAAAAAGACGCCTCAATATATCCTTTAAAGTTAAAGGAGAAGGAGATAATTATAGCTGCTCACTTTCTATTTCGAGTGTAGAAAGTGCTTCTTTATCTGTGACAAGCAACAACAAACAAGGGATATCTTATAATGGGTTTATCAAAGAGAATTCAGAAGAGCCTTAATTTGTACATTTTTAATCTGCCAAGTCAATAATCATTAGACACCATAATAATTTCTCAATTTTTTCGAGTTAATTTTGCATCGTAATTTATAATAATATGTTACGAAGCGATATAGAACTCATGGCCCCGGCTGGTGATTTTGAATCTTTGCATGCCGCAATTCAAGGTGGAGCTAACGCAGTATATTTTGGAGTAGGAAAATTAAATATGCGCTCCGGATCTGCCAAAAACTTCGCCATAGATGATCTGCCAAAAATTGTACAAATTTGTAATGCAGCCAATGTCAAATCTTACCTTACCCTAAATATTGTAATGTACGACAAAGAGCTGGATGAGATGCAATATTTGGTTTCTAAAGTGAAAGAAGCTGGGATTTCGGCAATTATCGCAACCGATCCAGCTGTGATAAATTATGTGAGGAATCAAAACATTCCATTGCACATATCCACGCAGGCAAATATTAGTAATGTAGAAAGTGTGAAATTTTATGCAGGATTTGCTGACGTGATGGTACTTGCCAGAGAGTTAACCATTGGGCAAATGAAGCATATTTGCGAAAGTATCATAAACGAAAAAATTAAAGGCCCTTCTGGGGAATTGGTGAGAATTGAAGTTTTTGTTCATGGCGCACTATGCATGGCCGTTTCAGGGAAATGCTATCTCAGCTTGCATCAGAGTAATAAGTCTGCAAATCGGGGCGTATGCAGACAGGTGTGCCGAAAAGGATATGAAGTAACAGATCTTGATTCCGGTGAAAAGCTAAATATCGATCACGAATATATCATGTCTCCCAAAGATTTGAATACACTTTCCTTTATTGACAAAATTATAGATTCAGGTATTAAAATATTAAAAATTGAAGGCAGGGGTAGATCTCCGGAATATGTAAAAACTGTTACCGAATCTTATCACAAAGCATTAATTGCCATAGAAAAAGGTGAATTTAATGAGCAATATATTGAAAGTGCCGAGAGGAGATTAGAAAGCGTATTCAATCGAGGGTTTTGGGATGGATATTATTTAGGAAAGAAGTTGGGTGAGTGGAGTGGTAAATACGGATCTTCTGCCACAAAAAGAAAAGTTTACATTGGCAAGAGCATCAATTATTTCAACAATATTGGGGTTGCAGAATTTTTGGTTGAAAGCCAGTCACTACAGGTTGGTGACAAAATCATTATTACAGGTCCGACAACAGGTGTGATAGAAGAAAAAATCGAGGAAATTCGCGTAGATCTTAAAAATGTAGCTGTTTGTACCAAAGGAGAATATTGCTCTATTCCTTTAAAAACTAAAGTACGACGGGCTGATAAGCTTTACAAAATTGTTGATGCTGGCAATGTTATTTCTCAATAGTAAGCTTTAATCACATAGAAATACGCCTCTGAAGAAGATTTGAATAGCTTCCGTTGTTTTCTTGTCAATGGCAATGCAAAGCGAGATAGTAAGGGCATTCGGTGTGAGATCGATAAGTGTAAAACGATGGGCGAAGAAGAATAATGAAGAATGCACTCAAGGTTTTTTTATAAAGACAAAAACGGAAATACAACGTTTTAACTTCGCAGATGGTAGTAGATATCCAGAAACTTTACTTTCGTGGCGATAATAAACCATCCATCAGTGTAAAGACATGCGTAGCAGGATACCATCGGAAAAGCAATTAGGTCGGGCCGAATAGTACTATGCAGGCCAGTTGATCAAACCACCACAAGTACCAAAAGTGATCGTACGGCTTTTGATAGTGATCAGTTACTTGGCAAGGTATCAGAAATACGAGAGGATATCTAAAACTCTTAAAATCGACGAGATATATTGTATTCTACCATATTTGGATTATCAAGAGGTAGAGCTGGTTACTAATTTTATTGAGGACAATTTCATGAAAATTTATGCCATTCCTGATTACCGGGGATTTCCATATAAAAATTTTAAAGTCAAATTATAAGATGTAATCCCTGCCATTAACTTCTCGGGTACACGACAAAATTCTCAAAGTCTGAAAAGTGCTTTTTTTTATAATACCCCAAACCCTAAAGGGAGCAAAAAAAGAACTTTTAGGGTGTCCATTTCAGGGGATTTAGGAGTGAAAGGGGAATTTTGTCGTACACCCATATTCTCTGTTCAACCATTGGAGGATCAATTAAATTGTATGCTAAAGCGAACTTTTGATATTGTTTTTCCCATTTTGTTTATAAAACTTGTGATGTCGACATAACGTAAAGCCAGGAATCACAGGTCTTGCACAAATTAACGCCTTTAAAGGAGAGACCAATACATTTTATAAGCTTTAAAAATCACATTAAACTACATCGTTTTTATATTGAAATTGGTTATTGATTTTTGATTTAAGAAGAATTGTTTCAACTCTAGTAGTAATATTTAGAGGAGATAAAAATGCCTATTAAGACAGTAAAAATATTTCCAAATTCTCTAGTTTACTTACTTATTCAATTCTATTGAAATAAATTCAATAATTTTGTACTTAATTATAAAAGGGTTAGGAATGATTGGGAGAGCATTTATAATATTTGTTTTATTTTTTAGTTTGCACCAGGAAGTTGTATTTGCCCAAAATGATTCAATCACTTACCATACAAGTCTCTATTTTCTTACAGCGAACAATTCTTTCCAACCTCACTGGCAGGTATCAAATCGCTACGGAATATTTGATGATTTAAAGCAATCTGAGTTTGTTGGCTTGTTTGGATTGGGTTATATAAAATATTTCGGAACTAAATTTAAAGCTGAGGCAGAAGTAGAATTTAATCTGAAATCAGAATTGTCAAATAGCTACTTCCAACAATTGTATTTTAACCTTTTTTTTGGATCACTACAATTAAAAATTGGCAAAGAGGCGTACACAATAGGGCAATATAGTAATGAACTAAGTTCAGGGTCCTTGTTTTTAAGTAATAATTCAATTCCACTCCCAAGAATTGGAATGGGGTTTTACGATTATACTCCAATGCCATTCATAGGCAAATTTGTTGAATTCAAAGGGGCAATAAATTTTGGAATTTTAAACGACGAAAGAGGAAGTTTAGGAAATATTGAAAATCCATGGTTTCACGAGAAGTTTTTTTACCTAAGAAGCAGAACTCTTCCGATTAATGTACATGCAGGTATAAATCATAATGCAATGTTTGGGGGAACTACCTCGGATGGTTTGAAAATTGAATCAGACCTCATTGCAACTTTCTTTGCTCGAGGGTCTAGCAAAGTTGGGAACGGTGAAGAAACAAATGTTGCCGGTGCTCATTTTGGTCTATATGATGTAGGGCTTAGCTGGAAGATCAAACAAGTTAATTTTCAGACATATTTTCAAAAACCCTTTAGCGATGGGTCGGGAATGAGACTCAATAGTGAAGATATGGTAATCGGCATACTGATCACCAATGCAAACAAGAGTCTATTTCATTCCCTGAATTATGAATATATTAATACCACTCATCAAAGTGGGGCTGGAATTCCAGACCCCAGAATTAATGGCGGAGGAATAATTCCATCAAACATTGAAGACCTTGATCAATTCATGCTTGAAAATTTTGATACGGTCACTGTTGGTATCACTAAAAAAATGCTGGTAAGCTACATGGAAAATAGGCTGAATTATGGTAATAAATATACAGGTAGAGATGATCACTATAATAATTATCTATACACCGGCGGATTGGCTTATAATGGAAGAGCGATTGGTAATTCTCTATTCACAACAAAAAACAGGTTAGTCGCAATGGAAGTAGACTTTGATGGAACCTATGATCGTATTTTCGTAAACAATAGAATAGTAGCTCATCATATTGCTTTTGAAGGTTATTTCAACAACAATATTTCTTATCGGACAAAACTAACTTACACAGAAAATTACGGTTCGTATGCTGGGGCAAACAAGGGGAGATACAACTGGGCCTCAAAAGAAGATCCTGAATATTACGATGCATACTATTTCAAAGACGGTCTAAAACAAGCCTATACATTTTTAGAACTAAACTACACTCCTTTTAAAAATAAGGGCGCAAGATTTACCTCATCAATTGCCTATGATTTTGGAGAAATGTACCAAAATTTAGGTGTCCTTTTTGGATTTCACTTCAAGGGGAATATTACTTTTTCAAGGAAATAAATATCAAGATTAGGGACTATAGTAAAGCAAAACACATTGATGTAATTCCACAAAATGCAAAAATAGAAATGTAAACGATGTTAAAATCCCAAGACAAAAAAACTATCATTAAGTAAGCTTACCTTGTTATACGAAAATCTCCCCTTAGAACCAAAATTCAATACTTTACCACCTGCAGCTTCAACAATTGCTTGTCCAGCACCAGTATCCCATTCCATCGTTGGGCCGTGACGAAAGTAGATATCTGCTTTTCCCTCTGCCACCATACAAAATTTTAGTGAGCTCCCAACAGATATTGTTTTGACAACATCATACTTTTTCAGCAATTCCTTTTCTTTTTCTGACGAATGAGATCGACTACCTGCAGCAATTCTGGAATTTAGTTTATTATTTATTGTTATAGGAATTTCGAAACCGGCCGATTCAATTTTTATCGCTTTATTTTTTGATACATCACCAATATATATTGTATCTAAGACAGGTGCATAGATTATCCCAAAAACAGGATAGCCATTTTCAATCAATGCAATATTAACAGTAAACTCGTCATTTCTTTTTATAAACTCCTTGGTTCCATCAAGTGGATCAACTAACCAAAATTTATCCCAATCTTTTCTCTTGACATATTCAATACTTTTTTCTTCTTCAGATAATATAGGTATATCAGGGAAGTTTTCTCTCAGTGCACCTACTATCAAGTTATTGCTTGCTTTGTCTGCTAAAGTTAATGGAGAATCATCAGCTTTTTGCTCAATTTCTTTTGATAGAGTATCATCGTTATAAATTTTTAGTATTTCATTTCCTGCTGCAATGGAGATATCTTTTAACAAGTCAATATTCATTTTCAATATTTTTTTATGACAATTCAAAGTGCCAAAAATAGGTACATTAATTACTTTATTCACCTATTAATACTATTTTTGCAAAAAATTTCATTTTAGTGGATAACATTTTTCCAATATTTGATTCTATACTGACTTCGCAAGAAAAAACAAAATTACTGAAGCAAAAATCATTGGTTGTTTGGGTAGTTGGCCTTTCGGGATCAGGAAAAAGCACCTTGGCAAGAGGTTTGGAAAATACGCTTCACCAAATTGGATATTTAACACAAATATTGGATGGCGACAATCTGAGATCCGGGTTAAATAGGGATTTGAGTTTTACAAAGGAAGATCGAATTGAGAATATTAGACGAGCAGCAGAGGTTTCAAAATTATTTGCAGATTGTGGGATAATAACTATTTGTTCTTTGATCAGTCCGACAGCGGAAATCAGAAAAATGGCAAAATCAATAATTGG
>VAPL010444842.1_pt1 | contig 12361 bp, 12 predicted proteins | sample 3395061 | NCBI WGS metagenome assembly VAPL01 (sample SAMN08290444, study PRJNA428436) | hydrothermal vent metagenome | isolation source: Deep-sea hydrothermal vent chimney 2 | place: Pacific Ocean: Juan De Fuca Ridge | depth 2182 m m
AACTGAACGCGTCACGCTCCATCATTTACGCCAACAAACTATTCGACCTCCTGGTAAACCGAATCGTTGTTTGAGTGATTTTGTGGCACCAGTCGATAGCGCCAAAAAAGATTATATTGGTGGTTTTGTGGTGACTGTGGGAATTGGTATTGACGAACACATCGCTAGATTTGAAAAAGATCATGATGATTATAATTCCATTATGCTCAAAGCCTTAGCCGATAGATTAGCAGAAGCCTTTGCCGAACACATGCACGACCGTGTGCGACACCTTGATTTCTGTACTCAAAATGGAGAATGGTCGCCACGAAACGGTTTAACCAATAACAACTTTGATCCAAAAAAATTACTAAGCGAAGATTATCCCGGCATTCGTCCTGCTCCCGGATATCCTGCTTGTCCCGATCACACTGAAAAAACCGAGTTATGGAAATTGTTAGATGCTGAAAAAAATATTGGTGTTGAGTTAACCGAGAGCATGGCGATGTTTCCAACGGCATCGGTTAGTGGTTGGTATTTCTCAAATCCAGAGTCCAGTTATTTTGGTGTGGGTCAAGTCAATCGAGATCAAGTAAGCGATTATGCTAGCCGCAAGTCAATGAGTTTGGCTGATGTTGAACGGTGGTTAGCGCCAATTTTAGGCTATGAGGCAGAGTAATGACAAAACAATGGCAAGTATATTTATCGGGTGAAATTCATTCAGACTGGCGCGAACGAATTCAAACAGGTATTGCTGATAATCAGCTAAATATCGTTTGCCATTCGCCCGTCACTGATCATGCAAAAAGTGATGATGTTGGTGTCACTATTTTAGGGGCAGAAGACAAATCATTTTGGCACGATAACAAAGCGGCAAAAATAAATGCGATAAGAACAAAAACCTTAATACAACAATCGGATATTGTTGTGGTTCGCTTTGGTGAAAAATACAAACAATGGAATGCCGCTTTTGATGCCGGTTATGCCTCGGCATTGGGAAAATCGCTTATCATCTTACATGCACCCGATATAACCCATGCCTTAAAAGAAGTGGATGCCGCTGCTCAAGCTGTATGTGAAACGCCTGAACAGGTGGTTGAAATTTTGAACTATTTGTTAGGGTAATATTTAATTTACTGACCCAGTGTTATTGTTCGAGATGCTGGCTCAAAAGACTACCGGCATGACGGTTGTACTATAAAATAACACTAGGTTTAATTACACCCGTCACTCCCGTATGCTTTTAACGGGAGTCTACTTCCGATGCTATTTAAAATTCATCCAAGAGTTATTGTTCGAGATGCCGGCTCAAAAGACTACTGGCATGACGGTTGTACTATAAAATAACATGTGGCTTAATTATTTCCGTCACTCCCGTATGCTTTTAACGGGAGTTTACTTGCGATGCTATTTAAGATTCATCCAAGAATTATTGTTCGGGATGCTGGCTGTAAATGCGACAAGCATTTATTAACATTACCGGCATGATGGTTATACGATAAAATAACATGTGGCTTAATTACTTCCGTCACTCCCGTATGCTTTTAACGGGAGTCTGCTTGCGATACTATTTAAAATTCATCCAAGAGTTATTGTTCGAGATGCCGGCTGTAAATGCGACAAGCATTTATTAACATTACCGGCATGACGGTTATACGATAAAATAACATGTGGCTTAATTACACCCGTCACTCCCGTATGCTTTTAACGGGAGTCCACTTGCACTGAAGTTTAAAGTTAACGAAATTTTAATAGCATCAAGATATGTTGGCACGTAAATGCGGTAAACATTGATGGCGTGAAGGCGTTATTTAAAATGGAGGTCGGCTATCGGCCATTAGCATATTTAATTTTTTTTGAGCTTCATTTTGATTATCTAAATCGTTTGTTTGTAACATTTCGCATTCATCTGCAATCATTTGTTCGATTGTGACGGGGTAATATTTGCAATCATTTGGCCGATCGTTGTAGATTGCACAACTGTATATTTCTTGATCGGGTTGTTTTTGTAACCACGGACAACGTTCGATTTTTTCTCCAGTCTCGGGATGAATCCATATTTCACCATTGGCTACAAATTTAACGATATCCGGTCTGAATATTTCCCAATATTCAATTTCACTTTGTGATGCGGATAAGCCACCATTACTGTATTTGGTGCAACATTTTCCGCATAAATTGCATTCTTTCATTTTTTAATCCGATTTTAAAACTTGATTTTTTTGTTGCATTTTTTGATACAAATAAGAAGCGCCAAGTAACAGTGCACCAATAATCATAAAGGCAATTATTTTTTGAATTAGTGAAAAATCTGCCATGTCAAACATTAATACTTTTATAGCCGAGCCAACAAAAAGAATGACTGATAATTTCAACAGCCCTGAAAATTCGTCTTTTAATGTTAACATTAGCAGTATAGCGGCATGTAGAACTAATAAAATAGACAATAGGATTTTTAATTGTTCTGGTAACCAAAAATAAATAGCAGAAGTGTATACAAAAATTAAAAATCCATTATAAATCCAAAGCTGTGTTAAATATCCACCGTAATAATGACGCGAAAGTTTAGATGATGGTGTAGTATAGTGCAACAATAAGCCGAGCAAAGTTGCTTGACTAATCAGATAAAGTGGCAGTAGCATGTTATGTTCATTGCTTGTAGCACTTATATTGATAGCATAGAGGCTTAATAAACTAAATATTGCAACCATGCTATAACTTAACTGTAAACTAATCTTTGCTGGCTCAATTTTTGGCCATAAAAAGCATAACCCGAAAAAGTATAAACTACTAACAAGAAACGATAATGTTAAATTGTCACTTAAACCAAATGTGATTATAAAAATGACACTCGCCAGATAATAAACCGACCACTGGTGTAGGTAGATATAATCTTTAATGTTATCAAATGATTTGTTTTCGGCTGGATCTTGATGTTTAGCATTAAAGGCTTTCCAAAGAATACTGGTGACGGCAAAAAAGGCTAAACCTGTAAATAATGCCCAATAAGCTTTAACCTGCCATTGTTCAACATAATCGGCTACTAAAGCAATAATGGTGATTATCCATGCTAGTGCCGTTAAACTGTAAAATTCAATTTTTAACGCTTTATATTTTAATCGGGTGAATAGTAATAAGGCAATACTGGTTGAGAGCCATAGTGCGAGTGGAAAATATTCATCGTAACTTTTAATTATTTTAGGAATGAATAATAATGGAATTAAAACGTAAAAACCGATGCGTAATGAATGGGCAAAATTAGCGAGTTTACTGTCTGGATAAAAGCGTTGGTAAAATTCAGCTATTAACCACAAGCTAAAGAAAACTTCGATACGCGCTATGATACCAACCCAATTTTGATCCGAGAATGAAAAACTGTTAACGTGTTCGGCGCTAATTAATATCTGTAACGCGAATAAAAAATAATGCGCTAGGCCCAAAAACTCGGTTAATGGTAAATTGTATTTTTTTGCACGGTATAGCAAAATAAATAGTGGAACAATGCTTAACAATAATAACTCTTGATAGAACACTGCATATAACGATATTAAGAATGCCAAGCTTAGCCATAATGAAAATACTTCTTGAGCCCAATAGCTAGCGGCTTTTTCCCAAGGTAAACAGTGTGTTTTATAGTGCTGTAGCAGCCGGGCAGCAAGCCATAAAACGAAACCAAAAACGATTAGATTCATCCAGCCGGTATCGTAATTTAACGTGATAACATTGGCTGCGCCATAGTGGTAATTGATACCATTGTTAAACCACAACACGGCTTCGAACAATGCACTGGCCATGCCAATTAAAAATGCAGCATGGCCTTCAAAGCGAATACTGGGCAGTGCAAATCGAAATCCAATGTAAACCAGCGCGAGACCTTCTATACCCCAAATTAAGCCTAGTAATGCGGGGCTTACTAAAAATAGAATACCAAAACCAATTAGTAATCCCATTTGTAATATGAGTAAAGCGTTAAAATCTTTTTTAATGTTGTTGTCGAGATGATTAACTAGCCAGTTGAAACGATAAAAAACCATTAATGCCAGTGCATTGATACTATAAATCCAACCGAGGTAGGAACTAGCTGCAATACTTTGGTAAAGCACAAAGACAAAAAATACAATATTGGCAACGATAACTAATAAAATCGATTTATTAATAGCGGATTTTGTTTGGCTAATAGTGTGTAAGCAGGCGTAATTGAATAAATAAAACAAAATATGCAATAACACAATAAATAAACTGTTGTTAATTAACGATTGCCCAGCTTGTTCAAAAAATAAATATTGCGTCATAGCAATACTGGTAATTAAGGTAAATTGGATTAGATAAGGCCATTTAATTTTATAGGCCAAGTGCAACATCGTCGCGACTAAGAATGTTAAATAGATAAAGTAAACGCTTGATACTTGGCTTAAATCACCTAAAAATAATGGTGTGCTGGCACCGCCGAGTAATGACAGTATGGCAACGGTTTTAGTGTCGTAATGCACAGCTAACCAATATGCCGTGAAGGTGATTATGGCTAATAAAACCAAACCAATGCTGGGGCCGACTATATTAAAATGGCCCGAGATAAAATACGCAGACAAATAATTTAGAATTATTCCAAGTCCAATTAATGCCGCGCCAAATTCGGATAACATCGTGCGTGTGTTTGAGATTTTGATCCCAAGCCCGACTATTGTGATAGCAGTTATGAATCCGGTGGCAATTTTACCGCCAGTGCCGAGATAGTTGCTAAATGAATATTGTAATAAGAAACCAAAGCCCATGACTAAGGCCAATATTCCTGCGGCAGTCATTAGAAATGCCGGAGCCCGACCTTGCTTTTGATATCGTTGGTAAACGTTTAACACTTGATGGAACAAGCTACTAAATGGCCCGAATAACATCATTAATAGATCGCTTAACGCATTTGATGTCACTGGCGTTGCTGTTTTGATATTGTTGGTAACAATTTTTTGTGTCAGTGGTGCTGCTTGCTTGGAGTTTTTTGCGACTGAGTGACTGCTATTTTCTGGTGGTTTAACCGTTTCAGGGTTTGGTATTTGTTTGTTTGTCTGTTCGGAAATAGTTTTATTAGCCGAATCTAAATTAGCATTTGGTAATACAGTTGGCTTGCTTGCTTCTAATGTCGCTATTCTATTTTCGAGAGCGTCTACTTTAAGATGCAATGCATCTAACATAGCCAGTAGTTCCGCTCGTAAATTTTTTGTTTCTTGATCCATATTAACTTGTGTGTTGAAAGATATAGTTTCCAGTTTAGAGCTTTGTTACTCTAGATACCAGTTACTGCAATGATTAGTTTGTCATTTTTTTACAAAGTATCGTTACACTATAACGTATTAATATCCTGTTTTTTTTTGATTATTGAATCAAAATTAGGAGAATAATATGCACACTCAAGAACCATTATGCCTTAAAAAATACGATTTTTCGCATGTCAGCAGGATTGCTATCCGTCGATATCTTGACGGACAGGACACAATCAATATGCTATTAAATGCCAAGACAGCTCAGGATGTTGAAGAGATTTGTTTGGTGAGTTTGCTTAATGTCGAGGGTTCTATTGTTAAAACAATCAAACTCAGTTGTTTTTATAGCGCAAACTGCCAAGAAACCCAGTGTTGTGAACGGCTTAGAGATATTATTGAGCTTGAACTCAACTGTAAAAAGAATAATTTAGATATAACTAAGATATTATAATTGTTTATTTTTAAGTTTGTCTATAATCCGTTGGCGCGCATCATCAGACAAGGTTTGTTTTTTGTATTTAATTTTAGCGCTGGATTTTGTTAATAGAGCAAACTGTTGTTCGATTTGTTGGCATGATTTACACATTAATAAGTGTATCCGTATAAAAAATCTGTCCGTGAAGCTAAGTTTAGTGTCGTGTGACTCCGATAGTTTAATTGATATTTGTTTACAAGATAATTTCATAATTACAGTTATAGTTTTTTTTAAGCATTATTATTCCAAATATGTTCAATGCATTGCCGCAGTTTCATGCGAGCACGGTATAATATAACACTATAATTAGTCGACGTGATATCGAGTTTACTACAAATATCTTTGGGGCTTTTACCCGCTATTTCTTTCAGGGTAAATATTTGAGACATAGTTGGGTTTAATTTGGACAAACAGTGATTTAAGGTCGTTAAAAATTGGCTATCGTGTAATAATTTTTCCGGATTACCCCATTTTTGAGGTGGGTTGAGCCACCGACCTCTAGCGTCAAATAGATTATCAATTTCATTTTCTATATTGGAATCCGATAGTGCCACAATGTCTTCAATGGTTAATTCTCGCACTTGTTTACGAATAAAATCGATAATTTTGTGATTTAGAATACCCGTTAACCATGTTTTTTCTGACGATTTTCCCAAATATTGAGAATCTTTTTTAGTGGCGCTGAGTGCGGATAACAACGTTTCTTGAACCACATCTTCAGCATGAGTAATATTATTTAATTTTTGAATAGCATAATTAAACAAATAGTCGCCATATTCATTTAACCATTTTTCAGGTTCGCTGAGCTGCGGTGATTGAGGTTTTTTTGTTCCTGCCTCAGTCCTAGATTTAAATTTGATTCCTTTCATCTTAAATCATTTTAATTTTAGTGTGTCAGTTAGATTTAATTTATACTCATTTCGATATTAATCGTATTCAATAATTAATAAAATGCATAAACGATATTGCTTGGGCATGTAAAAGCAATTTTAGTTCAATTATGTGCGTGAATTTATACTAAAACATTTAATATTATTTTAATATTAACCAAGACTATTTTTGATTTTTCTATGTTTCAGTTTATTAACGGATTTTATTCGGAACAATATTTGTCATTTAATTTTTGATATTAATTTATACTATTTTTATAATTATAGCCCATTCAAACTATGGGGTATTTTGCAGTGTGAATTCTGTTATTCAGTTTAATCCTAAATTACTGTAGCATGAGTTATTTAAATTGATAACTACATTGAGAATTGCATGTTAGATTTAATCGCATCACGTTTTAAAAAAATAGCACCAGCAGATAATTTTTGGTCACTTAGAATAGTTAATGAACAATCACAGCAAATTAGTGTGCGCCAAAATATTGTGCAACCTTTAGTGAATAGCAGCAGTGCGGGGGTTATGTTAACGATTATTATAGGTAATGGAATTGGTTATGCAGCAACCAGTGACGTTACTGAATCGGGGTTGAAAGCGGCTCTTACTAAGGCGACTGATATTGCAAAGTATACTCATTCAAAGTTAGTTTTTAAAGCCAGTGATATGGCTCGACCAACCAGTTCAGGAAATTATGCCACTCCGGTTGCAGAGGCGTGGGATAGCATGAATCTTAAAAATAAAATTGATATGTTGCAAGCCAATTGCGCAGCACTAAAATTAGACGATAAAATTGTCGATTGGCAATCCTATCTTGGGCATTCTCAATCAGATACGTTATTAATAACCAGTGATGACATTCGTATCGAACAGTCGTTTCAATTTGTTCAACCGGGCTTAATTGCTGTGGCGAATGAAGCGTCAAAAACACAAATTCGCACCGGTGGTGGTAGTGGCACTGCGCGCCAAGGTGGTTTGGAGCAATTGGATTTATTGCAATTTCGACAGATTGAGACAGCAAATACCATAGCAAACCAAGCTTTGCAATTATTGCAAGCACCGGAATGTCCAACGGCTTCGATGGAGCTTTTATTACTACCGAGTCAAATGATGCTACAAATACACGAAAGTATTGGCCATCCGCTTGAGCTCGATCGAATTTTGGGTGATGAACGAAACTATGCTGGTACCAGTTTTGTGACGCAAGATATGTTTGGACGTTATCAATATGGCTCTGAATTACTTAATATTACTTTTGATCCAACCTTGAGTAATGAACTTGCCAGTTATGCGTTTGATGATGATGGTACTCCAGCAACGAAAGAATTTATTATTAAAGAGGGCATATTAAAAACACCGCTTGGTGGTGCGACTTCTCAGTCGCGCGCAGCAATCAGTGGTGTTGCAAATTCACGAGCCTGTTCTTGGAACCGACCGACCATTGATCGTATGGCAAATTTAAATCTGGAGCCAAGTTCAAATAGTTTGGACACGTTGGTTGCTTCGATAGAAAATGGTGTATTAATGGATAATAATAATTCCTGGTCGATTGATGATAGCCGGAATAAATTTCAATTTGGTTGTGAGTTTGGACAGCTTATTAAAGACGGCGAACGACGGGGCTTGGTGCGTAACCCAAATTATCGGGGGATCTCGGCAACATTTTGGCGCAATCTGGCCATGGTTGGTGATGAATCCACGTTTGATATATTGGGCACGCCGAATTGTGGCAAGGGTGAGCCAAATCAAGTAATCAACGTTGGCCATGCTTCACCTGCGTGTGTTTTTAGTCAAGTGGATGTTTTTGGTGGAGAAGGCTAACGATGCAAAATTATTTTAATGAACTCATGGATAAACTCGTTGCCGGTTTAAAACGTGATGAGCTGTTATTGGCTAACTTAATCGGTGAAAAATCGGATTTTATTCGCTTAAATCATAATCGTATTCGACAAGCTGGTAATGTGTTGCAAACCGATATTAATTTGGATTTGATTATTGGCAAACAACATGCTGCTGCGAGTTGCAATTTAGTTGGTGATATTAATGTTGATTTGTATCAACTATCGAATATGGTGGATAATTTGCGACAACAGTGTCAGGTTTTACCTGACGATCCGTATTTATATTATGCAACGGAAATAACCCATACAGAGAATATTGCGAGTGCTAACATACCCAATTGCAATACCGCTTTAGATTATATAATGGAACAAGCACAGGCATTGGATTTAGTGGGTATCTGGGCGAGTGGTGAGCAATATCATGGTTTTGCTAATTCAATTGGACAGCGAAATTGGGATAGTAAACCCAATTTTAATTTTGATTGGAGTGTTTATCATGATAAAGATAAAGCGGTAAAAAATGATTATGCCGGGTTTGATTGGCAGGAACAAATCTTAAAAACAAAAATGCAGAAAACCCGTGCAGCCGTTGATATTATTTCTAGGCCGGCTAAGCAATTAACACCGGGAAAATATCGTGTTTATCTTGCGCCGGCGGCATTAAATGAAATTATTGGTACGGTTGCTTGGGGTGGTTTTGGATTAAAAAGTCATAAAACATCACAAACATCATTAATACAGATGGTCACTGCAGGTAAAAAACTACACTCATCAATTACCTTACAAGAGAATCACGCAGCAGGGTTAACCCCGAGTTTTACCTCCGATGGTTTTATAAAACCACCGAGCGTTAGCCTGATTGAAAAGGGTGCTTATAAGGATTGTTTGGTTAATTCCAGAAGCGCACAAGAATTTCAACAGACGGTGAATGCCAGTGGTGAATTTCCAAATAGTGTTGATTTAGCAGCTGGTAGTATTGAGCAACACGATATTTTAAAAACGCTGGATACGGGTATTTACATTAATAATCTTTGGTATTGTAATTATTCTGATCGAGAGTCTTGTCGTATCACTGGAATGACACGTTATGCGTGTTTTTGGGTCGAGCAGGGTGAAATAATGGCACCAATAAATGTCATGCGTTTTGATGAAACCCTTTATAATATCTTGGGTTCTGAATTGCTTGGTTTGACATCCGAACGTGATTTTATTTTTGATTCCAGCAGTTATTTTTTCCGATCCAACTCCAGTGCTAATGTTCCGGGAGCTTTAGTGGATAATTTTAGTTTAACGTTATAAGTGATTTTTAGTGATGAGTAATAATGCCGTATTTTGTATTAGTGATAATATTAAAACCATTCGTTTAACCGTGTATCGTTGTAAGCCTAATATTTTTTTAGCGCAGTTAGCACAAAACCTCAATGCGCTTTCTGAATGGAATATTGATGAATTAGTGATGTTATTACTCGACAATGGTTTTGAGCTTGATGCTGAAACCGCTGGCAGTTTTGATCCGGCTGATATGGGCACGTCGTTATTGGTTAATTGGGCGTGGTTATTGGACTTGGAAAATAAAACTCTACACTATTGGGATGTGACGGCTGCTTTAAATGGTATGTTGCAGACAATAGCGCAAAATTCCATTAGCCCAATGGATTACAGTCATTGGTTAGCTAGTGATGCGGTTGAGGATTATGAAACTCAAGTTTGTGATAGCAAAAATAAGTTACAAAATAGTGCTGTTACGATAGCCAATTTTTAAATTTATTATCGCCTTACTTTATATTTTAACCAAACGGTTATTGCGCCTGCTGCAAAACCACTGGCATGACCTGCCCATGATATTTGTGGTCTAACATCGAGTAAGATTAAAAACATGCCGCCGTAAAAGAATAACGTGATTAGTGCTAGGAAAATATTTCTGGCTGAGCGTTTAAACAAGGCGTTAACTAAAATATAAGACCAGTAACCCATGATCAAACCACTGGCACCGCCGTGTAAGCCTGAGTTACCAATTAACCAAGTTCCTAATCCGCTGATTAATACAATGAGTATTGTGACTTCCCAAAATTGGGTTCGGCCACTCAAGTGAACGATAAAGCCAAGCACCAGTAAAGGCACACTATTAAAAATAATATGGGTGGTGCTATGATGGACCCACGGTGCTAACGGGATGTGCCAAAAGCCGGTTAGGGTTCGGGGTGTGATACCGTAGCTGGATAGATCATATGGAAATAATACCTGTAAAATATACACCAGCCACATACTGGCCAGCAATAATAAAACATCGGTTATTTGAGATTTTTGGACTGATATTAGGCTTCGAGACATTGTTGTACTTGATCATTGGTGATGTGTTGTGAATCTTTTATTAACGAGATTAATGCTATGCCGCTGCAATTGGTGTCGGGTAGTGGATTAACGTTAACGCCGTTATCGCTTATGTAGGCAATGGGTAATCCGGCATTATTTGTCATGAATGAATTGACAATATCTTTCCATTTTCGATTTTCAAATTTAACATCAAACCTTGCCATATGATCGTTGTTATATTGAAACATATTTTCTAAAACTTCTTCTGTGCCCGGCGCTATCATGGCACGTATTAATAATTCCGGGTAAGCGCGTACCGGACGAACAATGACCGATGCACCCATGGCTCGTAGTCTGGGACGATTTTTATCGGTGGTTGCTTCGGCTAAAATGAGTGCATTGGTGCCAATCTCTTTTATGCGACTAAGCACATCATAAGTATGAGAATCGGATACTGGGTTGCTGGTTTCATTGGCTAACACGATAATGTATTTTGCAGTGCTGGTATTAACGGCATTCAGGTTGTCGTTATCCTGCGCCAGACCGGTATAATGCACGGCACCTAATTTGGTAATGGATTTTGGAAGTTTGTCTTGGTATTTGCGCGTTAGTATTTGAATGGGCAATTCACCAATATTCGGCGTGGCACGTATTTCTGTGATTAATTTTTTTAAATACTCTTCGGTATCATAGTTTGGAGTGTTTATAATTAATATATGTTCGTGCATCTTGTGCCACCGCCATTGTCCAGAAAATTTAAGTTCAAGTTTGTTGAGTCGAAATTCGATGTATTCAGCAACCAGTATACCAAGCAGGGAAATGCCCACGGTGTACATAAAAATGGTGGTGCTCATTCTACCGCCAAAGGTTGCGGCGCTAAAGTCACCGTAACCTACAGTGGTGATGGTGGTGAGTGATAACCATAAGGCATCTGAAAAAGTCAATTTTTCAAAATACATCATGGCGACAGTGTGTAAGGCTAATAATAAAAACAAAAGTGAAATTAGCTTTAATACATATAATTTAAAGTTCGAGCTGGTGTGGCGTGTGAATCGATTAAACTTACGGCATTTTATGTAGTTATGAATAATTTGACTGGATGGTAGCATTTAATTACTGTTCCAATAAATTTAGATAATGCGTGGATATTTCTTCTAATACGCAACGCTTAATTTCTTTTTCATCAAGTGTATCTAAATTATACCGGGTCGCCAAGGATTTTAATTCGTCATTATTAAATGACAAACCGAGGCGAGGGCGTTGAATTTTGGAGTAGTTTAGTTGCAATTTTTGGCGAATTATATCACTGGGGTTTAAATCTTTATCGGCAGCTTCATGGCGAATAATGCGCATTACATCGCGTTGAAACTCAAAGTGAATTTGAATTTTTTTTAAAGCCTCACGTTCACCAGACCATTTGTCATTATTTTTTGCCATAGAATTAATTATAGTTGTTAATCATTTTTAGGCCAATAATGTTCAATTACTTCTTCGGTGCAACAAATGCCAACAATAACATCGGTTGAGCCGTCATCCCATATTTCGACAGTGAGGAAATAATTATCATCGGCTGCTTCGCATTCGTGGTAGCGTAGTTCTTCGCCGTCATCATC
>VAPL010477865.1_pt1 | contig 12354 bp, 9 predicted proteins | sample 3395061 | NCBI WGS metagenome assembly VAPL01 (sample SAMN08290444, study PRJNA428436) | hydrothermal vent metagenome | isolation source: Deep-sea hydrothermal vent chimney 2 | place: Pacific Ocean: Juan De Fuca Ridge | depth 2182 m m
ATTATACCGCGCCAATCGCCAAATTGTGCAAGTTTATTGACCATGTCGTCATCGATCCGCTACCCGAAACATCAAAAAAACATCAACTTAAAGAAACCCGGCAGCTAAGCCAGCTTTTCAGACAACAAAATTATGATGCAATAATCACCCTCGTTTCCACTCTGCGAGTCGCTGTTGCAGCCTTTTTAGCTAAAATTCCTGTCCGCATTGCACCGGCAACAAAAATTGGCCAGATTTTTTATAATTATCGCATTACCCAACGCCGCTCACGTTCAGAAAAACCCGAACATCTCTATAATCAGGAGCTTGCGGAGTATTTTCTGTCATTACTGAATATCGTACCATTGCAAACAGTGAAACCACCTTATCTGGACTTTGCCACTGACGCTACCCGACAGTTGAAACAACAATTTATGGAATCACAGCATATCCCGGCTGATCATTTACTGGTTTTTATCCACCCCGGTACGGGCGGCTCGGCAAGAAATTTATCAACAAAGCAGTTTGCGCAGCTTGCAAATTGCCTACAGAGCACTCACCCCCTTACCATGGTTATTAGTTATGGGCCGGGGGAACAACACGCTGCCGAATCAGTCTATACCCTTATTAATCAGGATAAAGTTTTATATGAATCAAAACAGGGACTGGAAAGTTTTAGCCAACACCTGGCCTTTGCCGATCTTTTTATCAGCGGTTCAACCGGACCACTGCACATCGCCGGTGTACTCGACCGACCCACTGCTGCTTTTTATACTCGCCGCCGCTCTGCAACGGCATTGCGTTGGCAAACTTTAAATTCTGCTAATAAACGGCTGGCTTTTTACCCGCCAGAAGATGTTACCGCCGAAGATATGTCGACGATTGATATTACACAAGCTGCTAAAGAAATAAGCCGTGCTTTTTTATAACAGCTACTAATTTCTTTTACGACGGCCCCGCCATAGATGTATAACAGACAGGCCTAAGAGTAGAATAAACATAAAAGGATTAAATGCAGCCTTTGGATTAAGGCTACAACCACCACCGCCAGTATTGTCGATTACTATATTTGTTGCCGGATTAATGGTGACATTCACTGTATCCAATAGAGAGAACTGCCCATCATTGTCGGTAACGATTAAAGAAAAACCAAGCACCTGACCATCAGAAGGAGCAGTAAAAGTTGGCGATACCGTATTTGCATTATTTAATGTCACTGTATCCCCTGCCGTTTGAACCCACGCATAGGACACTATTGAACCATCTGTGTCAAAACTTGCACTGCCATCCAATGTAGCTATTGTACCTTCAATAACATCAAAGTCATTGCCTGCATTTGCAACCGGTGCATTTGTTACAAGAATATTAACAATATCCATGTCTGTATTATTGTCAAGATCGGTTACGGTCAGTCTAAATGAAACAATTTCTGTATTAGCTGAAGCAGTAAAAACGGGGGTTGCTGATGTAGCGTTGCTCAAACTAACATTTTGACCAGCCACCTGTTCCCACAAAAAACTGGATATTGTTGCATCATCCACATCAGTACTTGCATTAGCGTTTAATGTAACAGCAGCGCCAGGAATAACAATTTGATCGACACCGGCATTTGCTACAGGGAAACTACCCACTAGTGGAGCCTGACAACTGTATACCAATACATCATCAACAGCCCAGCCAAAACTGGCCGAGCTATTATCAGTGCCAAGCCGCCAACGCAATAAGAGTGTCGAATCTGAAAATGCTGATAGATTAAAACGCGTTGAAATATAGCCGTTACTTAAACCGGCAAAAGCCATTCGTCCCGCTAACGGATTTTGGGAACCAGTACTAACAATACCAGTATAAATTTTACCATCAACAATCAAGCCACCTGCATCATTCCAGTTTGCTCCATTATTCGTACTGTACTCAACGACAGCACCACCATAGTAGTTACCAGCACCTGTCTCAAGTTCAAACACATGGTTAAAATGCAGAAAGAGTTTATCCGAGGTTGCTGGCAAACTAACACTGATTTGAGCATATTGATCAGAGCTTGTACTTATGTTTTCAGAAAATAACGATAGAACACCTGAACTTGCATAACCGCTCACCAGTATCCAGTCATTGTCTGCAAGACTGTTATCATGAGTTAAAGTCCAGTTCGATATGCCTGATTCAATATCATCTGAAAAAACAACCGTTCCTATGTTACCGCCTGAAGGGCAAATAGCTGCCTCCGGGTTATAATTGTTCACAGGCTGTTGATTCATTTCAACTGCCGTTAACGCAGCTTGCACTTGTGTACAGTCTGAACCGACAAACCCGGCGGTGCCTGCGGCAACTAAATCACTGCACGCCTGATTAAGCGCATTGTATAAATCCAGATAATCAGCACCACTGGTTAAAAACCTTGTTTGCACTTCATAATACAATGTTGCAACTTTTGTAATTCCCAGTGCTGTAACAGTTTGACCATTAAAAGCCCCACCAGTCTCGGCAGCTGAGCCATCAACCATTAAATAAACGGCCTTATTATTAATACCACCGTTAGTGTGTACATTGCTGTTACCACCATAACCGGTAAAATAGTTTGGACTCGTCATTCTATCCGGATCCAAAAATGCAGGCGGATTACTCATATCTCGAATAGCACCACCAGGTAAATCTTCACCCAGTAGCCACCGGTCTCCAACTGCATCACTACCGGAACCATTTGTTTGATCAACAAATTCCCCCCATACATCAGAGAATGATTCATTAATAGAGCCCGACTGATAATAATAAAACAGGTTCGATGTATACTGGGTCACGCCATGCGTATACTCATGCGCAACCACATCATCAGCTTGAGCATAATCATCACCAAAAAACATTTGTGTCCCGTTCCATGCAGCATTTCCGAAACCGGCCTCCCCATAATGCACGCTGGTTATGATTATGCTTCCTGTCCCCGTAATTCCATCTCGACCATGAGTGCTCGAATAAAAGTTATACGTGTCGGCAACATATAAATGTGCTGCTCTGGCATCTGCATCACCCGCACTGCATGTGGGGTCAGCCTCACCACAAATAAAGGTACCCGGAATAGTTTCGGTATTGTTTGCTGTATAAGTCGCACGACTTAACACGGCATGAACTTGACTAAGGTTAAAGGCAATCGAACCATTATTTGCATCAATAAAAACAAGTTCATGAATTTTATTATTGCTAACCGATAATTTCCAAACCAGACGTGCAGGCATTTTACTTGGTGTAATAAGTGCCGGATTAAAAATAGACAGTTCAGCCGCACCTGTAACCAGCTGATCACTATTAACTGAATACCATTTTGAAACTGCAGCTATTGCAACAGCACTTGCTTCTTCTACGGTAATCTTTGCTGTAACGTCCAATAATAGCTCAGGGGCAGTCTCACCCGAAACATATTTAACCTGATTAGTTGCATCAACACCCGCAACCAGTTCTGCCCCTATAACAGGCACTCCTTTATAATGCTGCTGGAAGCGAAGTGTTTTTTCTAAATCAGAATGTTGAGTTTGTTTATGCAGCTTTAATTCAAGAGCAGGGCTTGATAGACCAAAGGCAGGCGCATAGGTATTGGCAATCGTTTCAGATAAGCTCCCACCCTGCCTTATAATAACCGGCACTTTATTTTTTATCGTAATAAATCGTGTTTCACCTGTGACTGGATGCGTATGTATTTTTGCATTTATTGGTAAGGAATGGAGTAAATCTTTATTTCCTGCCCAACTGCTACTTGAAAAAAAACTGATTACAAGTAAAAAACCTGCAATAAAGAATCGCTGTATACTCACTGCTGTTCCCCTTATCCCTATCAACCCATAACAAGCACATACCCATTCACTCTAATATTTCGATATTTTTTTGCGCAAAAAACGTACAATATCCTTATACGATGATTTACCTAAGTTTATATCATTCAACATTGCAAGTTGCTGCCCATTTTGCCAACGAATCGACAGTTTGTATTCAAAGCAGTCTGCACAACTTTTAGCCAAAGCTCTGTCTTTCACCTCTGGCTGAGCATTTTTTTGCTGACGAACCAGCTTAGAAAGAACCTCTAACTCCTTGTTATTCAGTTTTTTTCTGATGCTTTTGCCTGTCTTTAAGTCATTAATGATTAATAACCCATCTGAATCGACACTGATATTTTTTGCCCAACCAGCAAAACCACCGCTTATCGATAAAGCAACAAACCAGGCCTGTACTGCCCCCGAGTCTTTTGAAACCATTACCGTGTGTGTTTTATCTTGTGTGACACAACCTGCACAAAAAAGTAGTGAACTAACTAGAATAAATCGAAAAGTAGTATTGAGACTCAGCATATTAAATTCCATTTTGATCTTTTAATCATTGCCTGCAATAATTAAAGATGTTTCTCTCTTAATAACGAGGTTCCGGCTAACCTATGCTAACAAATAAAACCCAATGGTTGCTAAGTTATTCCTATATTATGGCTCTATTATTTACTTTTTCAGCAACATCAATCGCAGACTCCAATAATGATCGGGGAATAGAAGAAAGAAATAAATCTCCAATTGAACAGGCAACCAATAGCACAGCATCCGGTTTTTCTGTTTACGGAAACTGGTGTGGCCCAGGCCACCCTGCTGACATTAATAATGCCTCCGACCCCATCGATTTACTGGATCAGCAGTGTAAAACTCACGACCTGTGTTACGTTGATAAAGGCGACCTTGATTGTAGCTGTGACCGTGCAATGGTAAAAGAAATTGACAAGACACAACATTATAAACTTTATACAGCGCAACAATATTTTGTTGCACAAAATATAAAAATTCATTTTGCTATCTCACCCTGCAATGGTAAAGTTGAGGGTAACAAAATGTTACCCACGCGGGTGCTAACAAAAGTTTATAAAGGAACCAAACGCCGGGTACTCAATACTTATGATCGGTTTATCGGTCAGCATTTTCCCACTGAGCAAGAACTGGAAAATGTCATCGAAAAAGATGCAGCCGATAAAACACCGTAGGCATTTGTATAAAACACAGGTAAACAAAGCTAAAACAGCCTGCTAGTAAATCCGCTTAAAAACATCAATGGGCTTGATATCTCGCAGGCATTCCAGATGTTCGAACTGACAGGTTCGTTGGAAACAGGGGCTGCATGACATATTTAAATACATCACTTCGGCTTTATCGGATAAAGGTGGTGTGTAAGCTGGATCAGACGAACCATAAATTCCAATCACATTTGTGCCTGCTGCACAGGCTATGTGCATAAGGCCTGAATCATTGCTTACTGCAATATGTACAATGGAAAGTAAATCAATCACATCTTCCAGCTTTGTTTTACCACACAGATTAATCACATCTTCTTCATAACCATCAGAAATCAATGCACCTGTTTCTTTTTCTTTATCGGAACCCAGTATCCAGACACGATAATCATTGCTCACCAGCATCTCGGCCAGTTGTCGATAATATTCCGTTGGCCAGCGCTTAGCGTCACCATATTCGGCACCAGGCATAAATGCGATGATCGGCTTGTTCATTTTAAGATTTACATCTTTAATAAACCATTCGCGGTTAGCCACATCAATGCTGAGTGCAGGCTGATAGACTGTCGGCGGCGTTTCTAAATCGTCATCGTATGCCAGTGCAGTAAAGCGTTGTACAGTTTGCGTTAACACGTCATGATCCAGCCGCTTTCTGTTGTTCACCACACCAAAACGCATCTCACCACGATAACCGGTTCGTACCGGAATTTTTGCAAAAAATGGAACCAGTGCTGCTTTATAAGAACGCGGCAAGATAATCGCCTCGTCATATTTATTCACCCGCAAATGCCGACCAACACGGTAACGTGTTCTTAACTCGAGTTTACCGTGAGTCACCGCCAGAGCAATTGCCTGATTCACTTCAGGCATACGTTTTAATAACGGCATTGACCAGGGGGGAGCAAGCACATCAATAATACAATCAGGGTACTGCGCTTTTAGTGTTTTAAATAAACTTTGCGCCATCACCATATCGCCTACCCATGCAGGGCCAACGACTAAAATTTTATTTTTCGGATTCAATTACAGGATTCCTGCTTAACCGGTTGCAAGCACATCATTAACAATACGAACATTGTCGCTTAAATGTTGCAGGTTTATTGTGCCGACGATCATACTTGTGACACCTTGCTGACTAAACACATGTTTAAACGCCGCTTCAACACCGGAACCACCTGCCAACTTATCGGCATGGCCGCTTTGCAAACCTTTTTTAACCACGACGCCTTTGTTTAATTCTTTGGCACGGGCTAATACGGGTAAGTCATTGTCGTCCGATAAATTACACGTAGCCATCACCACATCACAATTTTCCACTACCCACAAACCACCATCCACTGTTTTAGTCGACATGCCGTAAGAGCGAATAAGGCCTTGTTGCTTTAACTCGGCTAACTCGGGCAACGCTCCTTCGTTGTTAATAATATCCATATCATTGCCGTCTGAATGTACCAATACCATATCAAGATAGTCACGCCCTAGTCGCTTTAAACTGCGCTCAATACTGCTGCGTGTTGCAGCGCTACTAAAATCAAAACTGGACTGGCCATTCTCAAAAGCCTCGCCAACTTTAGTCATAATCAGCCAGTCATTTTTATTGGGCAATAACATGCCTAAACGTTCTTCACTCATTCCATAGGCCGGCGCCGTGTCGATAAAGTTAATCCCTAAATCCTGACAGGCTGCAAATAAATTTTTAACCTCTTTATCTCCCGGTATTTTAAATCCAGTGGGATATTTTACTTGCTGATCCCGCCCAAGTTTAACTGTACCCAGGCCCAACACACTTAAATACAAATCGGTTGAACCCAGCTGGCGTTGCGACAAAGGTTGAATGTTATTTAAGTTGACCATCGAGACTCCTCTTGCCAGGGTAAAGGCGCATAATCTGGTACAGGAAATTCCGGCAATGTTGCCAGATCAGATAGACTCTGACCTGATGCGGTTAAATTCGTTTCCTTGAACTGCCCGAAAATATCGGCCGCCAACTTTGGCGCTAGCGCCAGCTTTGTTGGCCATGCCGTTACCACTGCACCGATTGTGCTAAAAAAAGATGTATCCGGTCGCTTACCTTTACCCATTTCAGGTTCGGCACGATTAATATCAAGGCAAGCCCATTGTGCTTTTTCTAAATCAAGCCAGGGCATTAAGCTATTCAGTTCCTGTTGTGCAATTTTAATTTGCTCGTCGTCACTACGCTGAGTACCTTCTTCTGCTAACTGGCCACCCATGTACCAAACTATGTCACCGTTGTTATCTTCATGACTGGTAATAGTAAGGCGTGGATTTACATTGGCTTCTAAACAATGCGCATAAATTTTTTCAGGCAAGCCGCCGCGTAACATCACCATTTTTAATAACCTTAATTGCATTGCCGGTAACGCAGCTAAACCAATGGCAGCAGCCAGGTCAGCATTACCTTGCCCGGCCATTAATACGCAACGCTGTGCTTCAAACTGCCATGTTTTACCTGCATTATCTTCAACCTGAAAATGTGCCGCATTATTTTTTGCAAACTGCGGCGTACCTTTTATATGCATAATCGCATCATGATGCGGCTCAGCCAGGGCATGCACAATGCTGGCAGTATCCAGAACCGGTTCATCTAATTTATAGACTTTTCCTTTAAACATCGTGTGTTGAAAAATTTCGGGACGTTGTTGCTGTTTTATTTCTTCGGTACGACTGCGCATTAATTTACTGGCAAAGAAACCTGCCATTCGTGACGACAATGCATTGTGTGACCACATGCATTGATTGTCGGATAGCACCTTAACTTTTGTCAGATCGATAATGCCTTTACCTTGAATACAATCCCGCCAGATGCCCGGCATCGCGGCAATCGCTTCTGACGATGCGGTGACTTTACCCAGTAGTGCATATTTAGTTCCACCATGAATAATGCCCTGCGCAAAACGGGTTTGGCCAGCACCCAGTGCATCGGTTTCAAGTAACAATGTTTGATAGCCCTGCTGGCGCAGTAGTGCCAATAGCCAGAGACCCGCAACACCACCACCAAAGATTACAACGTCGCATTTAAGTGGGTGAGTTGTCATAAGATTTAAAATTAAATTTACTATTGATTATTATTAATGGGGAAAGCTAACACTATAACTAGCTTTTATTTTCAGTTTCCCGAATCGAGCTAATAATTTCTGTTGTTGAAATACCATCAACATAAATCAATACTCGAACTTCGCCGCCAGCTTCACGCACACAGTCACCACCAGGAATGTCATCGACATTATTGTCTCCACCTTTAACCAGAATATCCGGTGACAACTTGCAAATCAGCCGAGTGGGTGTGTCTTCATAAAATGGCACTACCCAGTCCACACATTCTAATGCGGCCAACATCCGCATACGTTTTTCCATCGGGTTAACCGGGCGGTCTTCACCTTTTAAACGCTTAATGGAATCGTCATCATTAACCGCTACAATCAGGCGTTCACCGAGTTGTGCCGCTTCTTCTAAATACGCTACATGGCCGGTATGTAAAATATCAAAGCAACCATTGGTCATCACAATTTTTTCACCACAGGATTGTGCCTGCCGTGCAAGCTGTAACATTTCATCTTCGTCCATCACACCACGTTGTACGGAATGCGTCTGGCGCATGGCCTGTTTTAATTCTTCCTGGCTCACCGTTGCTGTACCAATTTTATTCACCACCACACCAGCGGCTAAATTAGACAACATGGTGGCTTCGGATAAATCCACACCTGCTGCGAGACTGGCAGCGAGTACCGATATAACCGTGTCGCCCGCGCCGGTGACGTCATACACTTCACGTGCACGGGTAGGTAAATGCAAGGCTTCTTTACCACGCTGTAATAAGGTCATACCTTTTTCACTACGGGTGATTAATAGAGCACTTAAATCCAGTTCTTCGAGTAAGGTAGTACCTTTGCTCACTATGTCTTTTTCAGTTTCACAACGCCCTACTACTTGCTCAAACTCGGACAAGTTAGGTGTAATAAGAGTAGCACCTTTGTATTTAGCAAAATCTGAACCTTTTGGATCAACCAGTACCGGAATTTGATGTTGCGCTGCCTGCTGAATAAAACGCTGACAATCCTGCAAGGTACCTTTGCCATAGTCAGATAAAATGACTGCACCGGCCTGCTGCACTTGTTGCGAAAATATTTCTAACAGTTGTTCATTATTGTGATGTGGAAAGCCATCTTCAAAATCCAGACGAATAAGTTGCTGGTTACGACTAAGTATCCGTAACTTGGTCACCGTGGCATGTTTTGTATCTTTACTAAAATGTGCCGTTACACCCGCTTGTTGCATTAAATTTAACAGAGTATTGGCGGCATCATCTTCACCGGTTAAACCCACCACGGCGGCATTCGCACCCAACGCTGCAATATTAATTGCCACGTTGCCCGCCCCTCCGGCACGCTCTTCGATGTTGCCGACTTTAACCACCGGCACCGGCGCTTCTGGTGAAATGCGAGAGGTCTCGCCCATCCAGTAACGATCCAGCATCACATCACCTAATACCAGAACTTGTGCAGATTCAAACTGTGGAATTTCTGAAATCATATACTTATACAATACATCTACGGATAGCGAGAGGCCAGAGAACAAGGCAAAAACCGACGAAATAGCGGAGTTTACAATTTGTAAATGAGCATGTTGAGGAAGTTTTTAACACCGTTATCTGGTCTCTCGCTATTCGTAATTACTTTTTAAGAATGTAAACCGCACCACAATACGGGCACTTCGCTTCGCCACTCTCTTCAATAGGCAAAAATACCCGCGGGTGCGAATCCCATAAACTGCTGTCCGGCATCGGGCAATGCAAAGGCAAGTCTTTTTGGGTCACCTCATAGCGCGTGGCGGCATTCGGCTTTTTTGCTTTTGTTTCTGCCATCTTATTTCTCCTCATCCTGCTTAACTTATTTTTCTTTTATCCGGTTTTTATTTTTATCTGGTTTTACTTTACGACAGTTAACCAGTTATTGTATTTTTCAATTCGGCCATGCACTAAATCAAAATACATTTTCTGTAATTTTTCTGTAATCGGGCCGCGGCTACCACAACCAATACTATGGCCATCCAGTTCACGAATCGGGGTTACTTCGGCCGCGGTACCGGTAAAAAAGGCTTCATCGGCAATATAAACTTCATCACGGGTAATGCGTTTTTCTTTGACTTCCACACCAATATCACTGGCGAGAGCCATAATGGTTTCACGGGTGATACCTTCTAAAGCTGAAGTCAGTTCCGGCGTATAAATAACACCATCACGAACAATAAAAATATTTTCACCACTGCCTTCGGCAACATAACCGTCTACGTCTAATAATAACGCTTCGTCATAACCGTCTCGCAAGGCTTCCTGCAAGGCCATAGTAGAGTTCATATAATTGCCATTGGCTTTTGCTTTACACATGGTGATATTAACATGATGACGGGTAAACGATGATGTTCGGATGCGGATGCCTTTTTCCAGCGCCTCTTTACCCAAATAAGCGCCCCACTCCCATGCGGCAACCATGGTATGCACTTTTAAATTATCGGCACGCAAGCCGATGCCTTCGGCACCATAAAAACACATTGGGCGAATATAGGCCGAGTCCAGATTATTATCTTTAACGGATGCAATTTGCGCGGCAATCAATTCTTCTTTCGTATATGAAATATCCATGCCCAGAATTTTAGCCGAATTAAACAGGCGATCGGTATGCTTTTCCAGACGGAAAATAGCCGTACCCTGATCAGCATGATAAGCGCGCACACCTTCAAACACACCGGTACCATAATGCAGGGTATGCGTTAAAACATGGATTTGCGCCTCGCGCCAGGGTACCATTTTCCCGTCAAACCAGATAAAACCGTCACGATCAGCCATCGACATGGCAAACTTCTCCTTTTATACCTTATATATAACAACGGCATATTATAGCGTGATTTTTGCTGAGAATGAGAGCGTAAAATGCTGAATTTAGCCATGAATACTGCGAATTTAAAGTAATTGCCCCTCGTCACAGGGGCAAAACAACAACCGCCACTGAATTTGGCCTAATATCTTGTATTTTGGCGAAAAATTTCCTTTTTAAAGTACTCAATTACCTGCTCTTTTTTACTCGCAGAATCAATCGACTCAGCCAAAGTGAATTTTTTCCCTCCAGCTTTCGCATAAATTTTATATTCAATTTTATGCTTGCCGCCCGTATTACTTGTCGCAACCTTTGTTGCATCAATTGCCGTTATTTCTGAATAGGGGATAACCTTATTCGAAAGCGTAAACCACAAAAATTTACGCCGGTAAAACAGGCTCAACCCGTCAAACTTCAAATACAGTGAATTAAAAGCAGAATAAACACTCGCAATAACAATAACGATGCCGATGGAACCAAAAACAGACGCCATAACATACAGCATAAAACCGTCCGTTTTTGCCTGCTGCCAAAGAAAGACTCCAATACCAGTGAAAATGCCACCAAATAATATGCCAGCAAAACTTCGCATGGGTCTTCTGAGCATCGGGTAATAAAGTTCTTTTGTATTGATATTTTTTGTTAAAGGCAGCAAACTTTCTGCTGTTACTTTTTCGACACTGGCAGGAAAAAATTCGGGGGATTTGAAGCTTAAACGGGAGGATTGCTGTTGCGTATTGTATACAGGAATTTCAAAACTTCGGCTTAGATCAACACCCTCCATCTCGGCTTCTATTGTTAAGCGCCACAAATGATAATTATTACTGGCTTCTTCACTTACCGGTAAGTTATCAGGAATATCAAAACAAAATTCCAGATTAAGGTGATTCATCATTGGCTTTACCCGTGCATAACCTTCGTCCTGCCATTTCACACTTTCTTTTCGTGAGCGATTTTTTCCTGAACCCGAGACATAACTATTAATGCAACTAAGTGTGACTTTATACGCAAGTGTTGCATCATATTGCATGTTAATCCTGACATGCCCACCCACTTGCCCACCCAGACTTCCCGGATACGGCTCCATCATAAGCAGGGTTACTCCAAACCGTTTCCATTGCAAGGTTGCTTTTATCGCCCAATAAAGCAACCCAAGCCCAATGATGGGGAAAAGTAAAATAACAAGACCTATGTATTCTTCTTTTTCTAATATTTCCGGTATGCCAAGTATTGCCACGGGAAAACTAATCGCATTCCAGAATACCGTTATCCCCCATAACACAAACATACCCGTTTTTGCATTTGATTTAATCGCGCCATTTTTCCATTCGGCTCGCGCAAGCCAGGGGGTGAGTTGCATTTTTCTGGAGGGCTTTGGTTTTTTAGCCTTTAATCCAAAATATAAAGCGACGAAACCAAAACCACCAAAAACAATAACAAATATCATTTCAAAAC
>VAPL010474942.1_pt1 | contig 12349 bp, 10 predicted proteins | sample 3395061 | NCBI WGS metagenome assembly VAPL01 (sample SAMN08290444, study PRJNA428436) | hydrothermal vent metagenome | isolation source: Deep-sea hydrothermal vent chimney 2 | place: Pacific Ocean: Juan De Fuca Ridge | depth 2182 m m
CCATAACAAATAAATGTTACATCTCTGTTACAACATAATAGAGCAATAAGCATGCCTTATTGCTCTATGGCGTTGTATCTACATGTTTATAATGGTTAATTTAAATATAAACTGGTTACACCCTGTATCAATTACTGTTGAAAGTGTTTGGAAAGCAGAAAATGTAAAATATTTTGAAATGACAACCACCATACATTTCAGTGTTTGGCATTGCTTTAAAGAATCACAGTATTTATTGTTTCAATGACTTAGGATCGATTCGCTTATTGAAGCGCCTGTATCAACTACTGCTAAAAACAGTTAGCAAAGCAAATAATGTAAAATATTTTGAAATAACAATGACCATACCCATTGATGTTTGGCATTGCTTTATAAAATCGCAGTATTTTCTTTATTTTAGACGTAGATCGAGGTGCTTATTAAAGCGTGGGAAAGATGACATTTGATATTAGTTATAGAAGCACTATACCTATAAATTTAACTTTCTTTACTAAACTATTTTTAGTTGTTTTCCTAATTATTAATTCAAGATAAAAACAAGAAGTAAAGTTTACATATCATAATAGATAGATGATAAATGGATATTCTCTTATATATTCACTATAGTTTTGTTTGTTGTAACTTATTGATAAGGATAACTCAATATATGATCAGTATTGGATAGCGAAAAAACCACACTAGGAGGCTGCTTGAGAATAGAAGCCATAGCGAGGGAAAGCGGTTTTGAGGCCATATTTTCGATTAAATGAAGCGAAGACTTGCTGTATTGAACGAATTTAATCGAAAAAAGGGGCCAAAATCCGCTTTTCCACAGTAGGCTTTCTATTCTCGAACAGCCTCCTAGCCCGCATTTCTCACCAGATGATGAGATGATCGGGTAGCTATTTGGATTCACAAGGAATGTTATGAAGGAGTGGAATAACAGTGTGTATTTCCGACTGAATAAAATTTGCTTGTGGATTTAAATAACAAGCGAGGACTCATCAGGCAGGTAGGAAATGCGGGCTGGTATAAAGACGTGCAAGAATCAACAATTCAGAACAAACCAGACAATGGAGTTCAAAAAGAACAATGCTTGTCACTCCACCCATTTTAAACAACTGATAACAAGCAGTCCATCAATATTGCACAGACCAATAGTTTGTCAAATGATTGTTTTTAGGCACTACTACGAGTATAGCCAGCGATGCAGCCGCAACTACAACACGGAAGACAAACAAAAAGATAAGTCAGTTGATAAATTTTATGCACTTTCTTAATTCGTAGCGAGTGCAAAAAGCATATGACACAGTTATTTTAGGGTAGGCTGGATTGTTTCACAGTGGTTAGGAGTGAGGATTCAATAACATATACGAATCTTGACTTGTATTTTTATCCATCATCAGCGTTGTAGCAACAATTGCCATGCCTTGAAAACAAACAAAAACCTGCGTCAAACTTTTGCATATTATTGAATCTGACTAACTTTTGTAAGCAGAGCGATGCAGTTATTCAAGTGACTATGCGACAATCACGATAAGAAATCAGTCACAAATTGGCACTACGACTCGCTTCACTGTTTCTATAACATAGTGTTGCTCATCATCGGGCATATCTGGATAAAACGGTAAGCTAAGCGTTCCATTTCCCCAGTTACTAGTGACAGGAAAATCACTATCTTTATGATTATAACGCTCCTGGTAATAAGTCAAAGCTGGCACTGGCCGATAATTAACTGCCACCTGTACACCGTTACTATTTAACAAATTGATCGCTTCATCACGCACATCTGGTTTTACATGAATAGGAAAAATATGCTCGGCACTAACAACATCTTCTGAAAGTTTTTGCACACAAACTGGTGAATCCGCGAAGGCTTTTCTATAATTATTCGCCAAACGTGTTCGGTCAGCTAATGTGGCTTCAATAGTGGTAATTTGATCAGGCAAAAGAGCTGCTAATAAATCTGGCAAATTGGCTTTTACACCGAGACAGTCCATATCCCAATGACGGTAAGCACCTTTTTTAAAACGATCTACAGCACCAGCAGACATACCATGCAAACGAGTTTTGGCCAACTTTTCTGCTAGTTCTTGATTGCGAGTAATGATTGCTCCGCCCTCACCACAAGTGACGTTCTTTGTAGCATAAAATGAAAAAATAGCAGCATCAGAATAAGCACCGGGGCGATAACTTTCACGCTGGCCTTCAAAACAATGCGCGCTATCTTCGATGATGGATATATTGGCATGTTTTGATACAACAGCTTGAATACTCTTCATATCACACATTTGGCCATAAAGATGAACAGGAATGACAGCTCGGGTTTTATCTGTAATCGCAGCTTCAATAAGATCAGGCGTGATTAATAAGGTATCGGGATCCACGTCCACAAAAACCACATTGGCACCTAATAATTCAACCACATTCGCAGTGGCAATAAAAGTCATGGCTGGCACAATAACCTCATCACCAGGCTTGATACCCAAAGCCAAAAGTGTCGCAACAGCACCGTTAGTCCAACTATTGGTTAATAAAGTAGCACTGAGATCAAAAAATTCACAAAGCTGTTGCTCAACAGCGCGACCAACAGAACCAGATGTCAAAAAAGGCGTATCCAGCACATTGGCAATACTGTCAGCGTTTGCAGAACTTAATTTGTGTCGAAAAAATGGGACTTCCAATATAGCTACTCCAAATAATTTTTATCTATATACGGGACAGATTAGAGCATATTTTAATGGGCATGCCAGGAGGCTGTCAAAATCATGATTAATCAAGTCTGTATTTATCGTCTATTTATTGTATTTGTTTTGATATCTGAGCTACACGCATCATCGACTCAGTCAAAAAAATGGGCCGGCAGCACTATTCTGCTAGATTAGAGTACCATAGATCCTACCGCACAATCGATCAAGGTGATGGGTTTACAGACTCTCCATGCTGTAGAATACTATAGCTAAGATTCCAGCCTTCCTCTCCACAAAATATCAAATACCCCTGAGGCGCGAGAAATTATAAAAACGAAACCTGGTTGTCTATTGGCTCCAGAACAACAGTAGTAATATTCTACTCTGCGCCTGTCTCTCTATAACTGTTATGAAACAAAAATCATTAAACCCTCACGTCTAAATGTTGAAATTTCATGTCAAGCATACAATGAATATGCTTGAATTCAGCCAAAATCTTCACAATAAATACTCCACCATAATTGTTTTAACTATTTTACGCAGGATTTTTTTATCGCATTCAAGGCACAGCGTGAGCTATGTAACTGTTTCTGCAACTCTGAAGATGATAAAAAGACAAGTAAAAATGTTAAAATAATTATGGTCGAGTGCTTACACCATCTTTAGAGGAAACAATGGATATCCAACAACAAACGATTGATGAATTCATGGATGATCTCGCGAGTAAAGCAGCAACGCCAGGTGGTGGCAGTGTTGCGGCAATCATGGGGGCAATGGCAGCAGCTTTGATCAGCATGGTTGCTAATTTGACCATAGGTAAAAAGACTTATGCAGCTGTTGAGCCACAAATGCAGGATTTACTCAAACAGTCTAATGATTTAAAAATAAAATTACTTGATATGATTCGAGCTGATATTGATGCTTTTGATCAGGTGATGGCTGCTTACCAGTTACCAAAGGCGACTAATGAACAAATAAGCGCACGAAATCAGGCAATTCAAATGGCTTTAAAAACAGCTACAGATGTTCCGCTACAATGTGCCGAGGCCTGTCGCAGCGTGATCCAGCTCAGCCAGGTTGCTGCGAAAATCGGCAACAAAAATGTAGTCACAGACGCAGGTGTTGCAGTACTATCAGCGCAGGCAGCACTTCGTAGTGCAGCACTGAATGTCTATATAAATATTGGAAATATTGAGGATCAGGCCTTTACCAAAAGCAGACAAGGGAAACTCAATTTACTTCTAGAAGGCGCAGATAAAGAAACAGAAGAAATCTATCAACTGGTTAAAAGTAAACTCTAGTCAATGGTCATATTGTTGAATGATAACGGTACAAAATATTTGCACCTGAAATCATCAGTTATTATGTTAATAAGGTAACTTACAATCAATAAGCATATTGCGCAGAATTCTTTCATCTTCAAGGATGCATAGAGAATATGAGAAAAAGGACAAGTAAACTGTCACCTAAATCCTGCAAGCGCTCGCACACATCGCACGATTTGGGTGTTAAATTAATTATGCTCAGTACTTATTGAATATTGACTGCTCTACAAAGATCGATTCCGCTTGTCTATTTAGCGCGCAGCTCTCTCTTTAGTTTTCTTATTTCTGACTTCAGTCCGAGTATCTTACCTAGCGTTGCAGTACAACCTAACAAAACACCAACAATAAGGCTGATGATCAATGTAATCGCTAACGTAGCGTCAATACCCATGTCCTTGTAGTAATAAACATGCGTGCTATGTTGGTTAAATAGAAAAAACACAAACAATAGCGCAAATAACGCCAGAAACAATAAACGCGAAATCCACTTCATCTGTCAGCACTCCGTTCAGTGGAATACTTCATTACTATGATTTTTTCTTTGCGTGATAATCCACACGTTCTCTTAGCTCTTTTCCGGGCTTAAAATGAGGAACATATTTGGAAGGTAAAGCGACTGTTTCGCCTGTCTTTGGGTTACGTGCAGTTTTAGGTGGCCTATAATGCAATGAAAAACTTCCGAATCCTCTGATTTCAATACGATTGCCATTTTCCATTGATTCGCTCATTTGCTCCAGTAAACACTTGACTACCAATTCCACATCCTTGTGAGCTAAATGTGGTTGCTTGTTTGTTAAACGATCAATGAGTTCGGATTTAGTCACAACAATTATCCTCTTCAAATAGATGACACATGGCTTAGGAGCGAAAATTTAATAATTCCTTGATCTTGACTTGTCTTTTTGTCCGTCTTCCGCGTTGTAAAAACAGTTGCGTAGCCAGCTATGCGCCCGTTTCTACGCCTTGAACACGAATAAAAATCCCGCCTCAAGATCAGGAAGTTATTAATTTCTCGCTCCTTAAGAGATTACTTGTTATCGCCCATTTGTTCTTTAAAAATATCACCAAGTGTTGGAGCTGTTACTGCAGCAGATTGAGAAGCCTTCTGTTCATAATTTTTCATGGTGTGACTTTCTTCATCACGATCTTTGGCTTTAATTGACAGGCTCACTGTTTTGTTCTTACGGTCAACACCAATAAATTTAGCTTCAACCTCATCACCAACTTTTAGATGTGTTCGCGCATCTTCTACACGATCTTGTTGGATCTCGGATGCGCGCAAATAACCTTCGATATTCTCATCCAGTTGAACAACCGCTCCTTTCGCATCAACTTCCTTGATAACGCCTTTGATAATGCTGCCTTTCTCATGAGAGGCCATGAAGTTTTGATATGGGTCTTGCTCTAACTGTTTGATGCCTAATGAGATGCGCTCACGTTCTGAATCAATACCAAGAATCAGCGCTTCAACTTGATCGCCTTTATTAAATTCTCGTATCGCTTCTTCACCAGGGATGTTCCAGGAAATATCGGATAGGTGAACCAAGCCATCAATTTCGCCGTCAAGCCCAATAAAGACTCCAAAATCAGTAATTGATTTAATCACACCATTGATTTTATCGCCTTTGTTATGTGTTGCTGAGTAAACATCCCATGGATTGGCTTTACACTGCTTCATTCCCAGCGAAATACGTCGACGTTCTTCATCGATATCAAGTACTGATATTTCAACTTCATCGCCCAATTCAACCATTTTTGATGGATTGACATTTTTGTTAGTCCAATCCATTTCTGAGACGTGAACCAGTCCTTCAATGCCTTCTTCAAGCTCAACAAAGCACCCATAGTCGGTGATATTACTCACTTTACCAAATACGCGTGTGCCAGATGGATATCGACGTGCAACGTCAGTCCAGGGGTCTTCGCCTAACTGCCTCAATCCAAGCGATACCCGACCTTTTTCCTTGTTAAAGCGAAGTACTCTGACATCAATTTCATCACCAACCTGGACAATTTCTGATGGGTGACGAACCCGTTTCCAAGCCATATCAGTGATATGCAGCAAACCATCAATACCGCCTAAGTCAATAAATGCACCATAGTCAGTCAGGTTTTTAACGATACCTTTAACATCAATGCCTTCTTTGAGTTTTGCCAGTAATGCTTCACGCTCTACACTATACTCGGATTCAACAACTGCGCGGCGTGATAAAACGATGTTATTGCGTTTTTGATCAATCTTGATGACTTTGAATTCTATATCTTTGTCTTCCAGATGCGAAGTATCACGAATTGGGCGTACGTCAACCAGAGAACCAGGCAGGAATGCTCTGAGCGAACCGATTGAAACTGTAAATCCACCGCGCACTTTACCAGTCATGCGTCCAGTGATTGTTCTGTTTTCATCAAAAGCATCTTGAAGCCCGGTCCAGGCTTGAATTTTCTTTGCTTTATCACGAGATAACAATGTGGAACCCATGCCGTCTTCAAACAGATCCAAAGCCACATCAACCTGATCACCGACCTCAACTTCCAATTCACCGTTATCAGATAAAAACTGCCATTTTGGAATCATGCTTTCAGATTTCAAACCGGCATTGACAATGACAATATCAGATTCGATGTCTACAATCGTAGCCATGATGATAGTGCCTGGGCGCATTTCTGTTGTTGAGAGGCTGGCCTCAAATAGTTCCGCAAAGCTTTCGCTCATGTGTTCAGTTCCCGAATCGCCGTATTATTGACGAGTCCTTATAATAGTGTAAAAAAATGACCACAGTTTACACTGCAATCCCGATAAATTCATTACTGCCTGATAATTTCAAGGCATTGTTTAACAACATCATCAATTGTAATTGTTGTACAATCAATCAGAGCCGCATCCTCTGCTTGCTTAAGTGGAGCTACTTTACGAGTGGTATCGCGCAAATCTCTTTCTTCAATTTCATGACGTATCACATCAAGCCTAACATTGTTATCTGTTTGTTTCAACTGTAAATAACGTCTTCGAGCACGCTCATCAACGCTGGCAGTTAAAAAAACCTTGTAGTGAGCATCTGGAAATATCACCGTACCCATGTCGCGACCCTCTGCAACAAGCCCTGGTGGTTGCTGAAATGCTTTCTGTTTTTCAACTAACACCTCACGAATTCGCGGATTGGCCGCGATTTTAGATGCAGCATTTCCGCACGCTTCCGACCCCAGGTCTTCTGTAATCTCGATTCCATCCAATACAACCTTACGATTACCTTGATTGGTTTCAAAGCGTAAATTCATATGACTGGCGAGATCAATCAATGCTGGTTCATTATCAAAACTAACGCTCCGTTCACTGGCTGCGATTGCCAAAGCACGATAAAGTGCACCACTCTCAAGATAATGCCAGCCCAGTTTGTCAGCCAATAAACGACTGACAGAGCCTTTACCAGCGCCACCAGGGCCGTCAATTGTCAATACAGTACTCTCTGACATTTATGATTCACCAAACGTCTGAACATTCAACCCAAGATGGCGTGCAATATCGGCAAAATCAGGGAAAGAAGTTTGTACATTATCACAGCGCTGTATTTCAATTGCCGACGATGCCCGCAATCCAGCAATTGAAAACGCCATGGCAATACGGTGATCCCCATGTGAATCAATATCGCCCCCAGTTATTTGACCACCAATAATACGTATTCCATCCACAGTCGGCTCTGCATCAATGTTCAGTATTTTTAAACCATCTGCCATTACCTGAATGCGATCACTTTCCTTAACTCTTAGTTCTGCCGCACCACTGAGTACTGTTTCGCCTTGAGCACATGCTGCAGCAATGAATACAGCCGGAAATTCATCTATCGCTAATGGAACCAGAGATTCTGGTATTTCTATGCCAGTTAGTGGTGTATTGCGCACATGAATATCAGCAACTAGTTCTCCACCAATTTGTTGTTGATTGAGCAGCTGAATATCTGCTCCCATCAAACCTAAAATATCAATAATTCCAGTCCGTGTAGGATTAATACCAACATGTTTCAGCAACACATCAGAATCAGGACTAATCGCGGCACCGACCAGAAAAAAAGCAGCCGATGAAATATCTCCTGGCACATCAATCGAAATCGGGCTTAAAACTCCCTGTTGTCCACGAATACTTATTTGAGAACCTTGTCGTTGCAATGGATAGCCAAACCCTTTCAACATGCGTTCCGTATGATCACGAGTTGGAGCTGGCTCGGTGATTGTGGTTGTACCATTTGCATATAGACCTGCCAACAATAAACAGGATTTCACCTGCGCACTAGCGATTTGCATTGGATAGTCGATACCATGCAATAGCGAATGACCTGTAATCTTTAGCGGCGCTGTCCCTGCTGAGGAGGTTTCAATGCTAGCGCCCATTTCAGCCAGCGGTTTAGTCACTCGCTGCATGGGTCGCTGACTTAATGAAGCATCACCTGTTAAAATTGAATCAAAATTCTGGGCTGCCAACAAACCACACAACAACCGCATTGAGGTACCAGAATTACCCAAATCCAATGGTTGTGAAGCTGGTTTCAGGCCATGTAAACCAACACCATGAATATCAACACGCCCATTTCCATGTTGATCAATCTTCACTCCCAATGAACGAAACGCCTGCAGGGTTGCCAATGTATCCTCGGCTTCCAGAAAACCTTCAATATGGGTCATGCCTTCTGCCAGAGAGCCAAAGATAATCGAGCGATGAGAAATCGATTTATCACTGGCAACTCGGGTTTCCCCAGACAACTTGCCTCCAGGGGATATTTTAAATGTATGTACTCTACTCATTCTCTATCTGTTTCCGAATCGATGAAGCCATTGAAATTAATTGTCTTGATTTGTTATCTCCAGAAAGCGCTCACGACCATTTCTAGCAGAACTAAAACATTCATACAGTGCAGCTGATCTGTTTCCTTCCAACAGTTGCACGATTTCACTCAGTTCGTTTTGATAACTTTTTAATAGTTCAACAATCTGTTGATGATTTGCCAGACAAATATCTGTCCACATACGTGGGTTGCTGGATGCAATGCGAGTAAAATCCCTGAACCCACTGGCAGCAAATTGAAAGATTTCCTCGCTCTCACTTTGTCTGTTCAGCAAATTAACCAACGCATAAGCAACGACATGCGGCAAGTGACTGGTTGCAGCCAGCAAATGATCATGATGCTGCGGCTGCATTTCAGAGACTTGTGCATGCGCAGCTTGTTCCCAAAATATCCGTACAGTATCGATAGCAGACTGTTGTGTGGTTGCTAACGGAGTTAATATGACCTGTTTGTGATCAAATAATTCTGCAAATGCTGCGTTGACTCCGGAATTTTCTGTTCCTGCGATCGGATGACCAGCTACAAAGTTATCGGGGACTTCACCAAACACAGCTTCAGCATCAGCAATGACACTTTGCTTTGTACTACCGACATCGGTGTACACACAGCGATCAGCCCATACCGGTTGTAACTCTGCAAACAGCTGCTTGATCGCTCCAACTGGAGATGCAATCACCACCAAATTCGCCGCATGCACAGCGTTTGTAATTGACGAGGCAGCTTGATCAATAACACCAAGGTTTAAAGCCTGCTGCAGGTTATCTGCATCAGCATCATAGCCAGTGATAGAACCATATAAACTTGATCGACGCGCAGCCATGGCGACAGAACCACCAATCAGTCCCACTCCGATTACACACAAACGCTTACTCATGAGTCAATAATTGTTTTAAGTGCTGTCAGAAAAAACTGGATTTCTGACTCTGTTCCAGCAGTAATGCGAATATAACCTGGTAATTGATAATTTTCCACCGGTCGAACGATGACTCCCTGCTCAAGCAACGCCTGATAAACCGACAGCGCTGGGCGAGCAAGATCACAACAAATAAAATTTCCGACCGATGGGATAAATGATAGACCAAGCGCCTGCAAACCTTGTGCAAGCTGGTGTAAGCCTTGACTGTTTAACGCTTTACTTTTGGTCAAAAAAGCATCATCAGTCAATGCAATTTGAGCAGCAGCAAGAGCCAGCGCATTCACATTAAATGGCTGACGCACTCGATTCAGTAAATCGGCAATATCCGGGTTGGAAATTGAATAACCAATCCGTAATCCTGCCAACCCATAGGCTTTTGAGAAGGTTCTTGTAATCAGTATATTAGGATGCTCATCCAGCAAAGATAACGCACTACTGTAATCATCAGCTTCCACATATTCAAAATAAGCTTCATCAATGACACAAATGATATGCTCTGGCAAACTTTCGACGAAAATTTTTATTTCAGCTGCCGGCAAATAAGTGCCGGTTGGATTATTTGGATTCGCAATAAATACAACAGCTGTTTTGTCGCTGATCAATTGTCTCATCGCTTGCAAATCATGACCGAATAACGAGCCATTATTACCATCAGTTGTTTCAGCCAACAGCGACTGACCGCCAACTGCTTGTGTTGCCAAATAATAGATTGCAAATGCATGGCGAGACATGACAGCTTGTCGACCAGACTGTAAAAAAACCCGGGCAATGAGTTCAAGAATGTCGTTGGAACCATTACCCAAGATAATTTGCTCAGGTTTAACTGAAAAACGGGTTGCTAATACTTGTTTCAGATCAAAACCATTGCCATCCGGATAACGCGATAGCTTAGCAAAATAGGCTGGTAATTCTGCGATTATACGCGGATCCGGGCCGTGCGGGTTTTCATTCGAAGCCAGTTTGATAATGTGATCAAGCCCTAATTCGCGCTTCAGTTCATTCTCAGGTTTACCCGATTGATACGGTTGCAACGCCTGTATGCCCATCGCTGCATACTTCTCAAAATAATTCATTCAGCTTCCGATCACAGCCGTCGGATAGGATCCCAGCAGTTTACAAATAGTCACTTTCTCTCTCAGATCAGATAATGCAGCGGCAACATCTATGTCATCCTGATGACCAGCGATATCCAGAAAAAAAACGTATTCCCAATTCGCCTGTTTAGATGGTCTGGACTCAATTTTGGTCATGCTAATCGCATGGCGAGAGAATGGTTCCAACATGTCATAGAGTGATCCAGGACGATTGTCGGTTGACAATAACAAGCTGGTTTTGTCCCTCCCGGTCACTGAGACAGGTTGAGTGCCGATTACCAGAAAGCGGGTGGTATTATCAGGTTCGTCTTCAATATTGTTTTGCAGAATATTGACGTTATATATCTTTGCGGCAATCGTACCCGCAATCGCACCTATCTCTGGATTTTCAGCTGCAAGACGTGCAGCTTCACCGTTACTGGCAACACTGATGCGCTTGACAGCAGGCAAATAACGATCCAGCCAACCTCTGCATTGGGCAAACGACTGTTCATGTGACACCAGCTCACCAAGGTCAGACAGCTGCTGAGCCTGGCTGATCAAATTATGGTGAATGCGCAACACGACTTCGCCACAGATATGCACTTTTGGATACTTGAGAAAACTATCCAGAGTATGTGTGATCACTCCTTCAGTTGAGTTTTCAACAGGCACAACCCCGTATTCAGAACTCGCACTGGTCACTTCACGAAAAACAGCATCGATCGAAGCTAGCGGCGAGGTCTGAATCGCCTGCCCGAAATGCTGAAAAGCAGCTTGTTGAGTAAAGGTTCCATTTGGCCCAAGAAAGGCAACTTTGAGTGGTTTTTCAAGCGCCAGACAAGTCGACATGATCTCACGAAAAATCCGTGCGACACCTTCATCAGTTGCCGGCCCCTGGTTGTTTTGCATGACTCTGCGTAATACACTCACCTCGCGTTCCGGGCGGTAGAAACACACGTCTTCCCCACTGGCAATCTTGACTTCAGCGACTTGTTTGGCAAATGTGGCTCGCTGATTAATAATTTCCAACAACTGATCATCAAGCTGGTCAATCTGTCGACGCAAATTATCTAATTGATCACTATCGCTCAAATGATTGCCCTATAATTTTTTTGTTTTTCCGGTAGGGGCAACCACAAGGGATTGTCCCTGCCATGTTGGTTGCCTCTGCCATTTAACCGTGCGTGCGCTCAAATTCACCCATAAAATCAACCAGTTGATTCACTCCAGCAAGTGGCATTGCATTATAAATACTGGCGCGCAGACCGCCTACTGCACGATGGCCTTTCAACCCGTCTAAATCAGCTTTCCCTGCCTGCTCCAGAAAAACAGATTCCAATGTTGAATCGGCTAATAAAAACGGCACATTCATTCTTGACCGGGCATCTGGATGCACCAAATTACGGAAGAAACTACTTTCATCAATCGCGTTATAGAGTGTTTCAGCTTTCACCTGATTGTTGATTGCCAGCTGTTCTACTCCGCCTTGTGTCTCAATCCATTCCAGCACCAAACCCAATATATACCA
>VAPL010920128.1_pt1 | contig 12334 bp, 8 predicted proteins | sample 3395061 | NCBI WGS metagenome assembly VAPL01 (sample SAMN08290444, study PRJNA428436) | hydrothermal vent metagenome | isolation source: Deep-sea hydrothermal vent chimney 2 | place: Pacific Ocean: Juan De Fuca Ridge | depth 2182 m m
CACGAAGATCTGGATTTTGCTTCGGTACAGCGCGGTAATCCGGAAATGGAACGTCGGGCACAGGAAGTCATTGATCGTTGCGTGGCCATGGGTGATAACAATCCCATTGTTTCCATTCATGATGTGGGGGCGGGCGGGCTGTCCAATGCTATGCCGGAAATCGTGCATGACTGTGGTCGTGGCGCACGTTTTGAGTTACGCACGATTCCCTGTGACGATCCAGGCATGTCCCCCAAAGAAATCTGGTGCAACGAATCCCAGGAACGTTATGTGCTGGCGGTGACGCTGGAACGGTTGGCGGAGTTTGAAACGCTGTGTGAGCGTGAGCGCTGTCCCTTTGCAGTGATCGGCGAAGCCACCGAAGAGCAACAATTGTTGTTAGGCGATGGTTATTTTGATAACACGCCCATTGATATGTCCATGGAAGTCTTGCTGGGCAAACCGCCCAAAATGCTGCGCGATGTGCATCATCATACCTTTCACAAACCGGAGTTTGAAACAGCGGATATCGATCTGATGGATGCCGCCATGCGCGTGTTGCGCCTGCCTTCGGTGGCAGATAAAACTTTTCTCATTACTATTGGTGACCGCACGGTAACGGGCATGGTCACCCGTGACCAGATGGTGGGCCCCTGGCAGGTGCCGGTGGCGGATGTGGCGGTGACCAGCACCGATTTTACCGGCTATGCCGGTGAGGCCATGGCCATGGGGGAACGCACCCCCATTGCATTGTTGCATCATGCAGCCTCGGCGCGCATGGCGGTAGGGGAAGCCATCACCAATATTGCTGCTGCGCGTATTAATCAGCTCAGTGATCTTAAACTGTCTGCCAATTGGATGTCTCCGGCGGGGCACCCCGGTGAAGATGCCGGTTTGTTTGACGCGGTGAAAGCCGTGGGTATGGAACTGTGTCCCGAGCTGGGGATCGCTATTCCGGTAGGTAAGGATTCCATGTCCATGAAAACCGTCTGGCAGGAGGAGGGCAGGGATGGTAAGGCAGAAAAATCTGTGACTTCGCCGCTGTCGCTGATCATTACCGCCTTTGCGCCTGTACAGGATGTGCGTGAAACGTTAACGCCACAGTTAAAAGAGGGTGGCGACCTGGTCCTCATTGATTTGGGGAAGGGCAAAAACCGTCTGGGCGGTTCTGCACTGGCACAGGTTTACAAACAATTGGGACATTATGCCCCGGATGTGGATGATGCGGGCGCGCTGACAGCTTTTTTTACTGCAATACAGGCACTCAATCAGCGAGGTTTGTTACAGGCCTACCATGACCGCTCCGACGGTGGTTTGCTAGCCTGTGTGTGCGAAATGGCTTTTGCCGGAGGCATGGGCATCAATATCAGGTTAGATGACCTGGTTTCAGACAAGGACGACGATGTACTTGCCACATTGTTTAACGAAGAACTGGGCGCGGTGATTCAGGTGAATCATACCGACACCGATGACGTATTGTCCTGCCTGCGAGAGCATGGTTTGGGCAAACACAGTTTTGTGATCGGCGTGCCCACGGATGATAACCGCATTAGTTTCAATGTTGGCGGCAAAGAAGTGTTGGGTGAAGACCGCATGGCATTCCGCCAGGCCTGGTCGGAAACAACACTGCACATGCAATCGTTGCGCGATAACCCTGATTGCGCCCAACAGGAAATGGAGACCCGGCTGGATGTCGCTGATCCAGGGCTGCATGTTTCGCTGAATTTTGATATTGAAGATAACGTGGCCGCGCCATTCATTCACACAGGCATGCGCCCGCGCATGGCCATTCTGCGTGAGCAGGGTGTGAATGGTCAGATTGAAATGGCCGCCGCTTTTGATCGTGCCGGTTTTGATGCCATTGATGTACACATGAGCGACATTATTGCCGGACGTGTTTCGCTGGCCGATTTCAAGGGTATGGTAGCCTGCGGCGGGTTTTCTTACGGAGACGTACTGGGTGCTGGTGAAGGCTGGGCGAAGTCGGTGTTGTTTAACAGCCGTGCGCGGGATGAGTTTGCCGCTTTTTTCCAGCGCGATGACAGTTTTGGCCTCGGTGTGTGTAATGGCTGCCAGATGATGTCCAACCTGCATGAGCTGATTCCGGGAGCGGATCTCTGGCCACACTTTGAGCGTAATGCCTCTGAACAGTTTGAAGGCCGTTTGTCGCTGGTAGAAGTGCTGCCATCGCCCTCATTGTTTATGACCGATATGGCTGGTTCACGTATGCCCATTGCTGTGGCTCATGGTGAAGGACGTGCTGTATTTGTTAAAGGTGCCAATGGTGTGCAATCAGTGCTGGATGCAAGTCTGGCTACTTTGCGTTATGTGGATAACCATGGCCAGCCGACGGAACATTATCCTGCCAATCCTAACGGTTCTCCGCAGGGTATCACCGGACTGACCACGACGGATGGTCGTTTCACTATTATGATGCCGCACCCGGAGCGGGTATTCCGCGCGGTGCAATATTCCTGGTCACCGGAAGAGTGGGACGAAGACGGTCCGTGGTTGCGTATGTTCCGTAATGCCCGAGCGGCAGCAGAATAGAAGGTAAAGAATACGGATGTCTTGCCGCTATTGCGGTTGGTGACAGGGACTGAATATGCTGGCGTAGGGTGGGCACTGCCCACCAAGCATAGCCTGGACAAAACCATAATGGTGGGCAGTGCCCACCCTACGAGAGGTTACGGCTGTTTTTCTGAAAGCGTTAATAAAGGCGGATAACGCAATATGGGTTTTCTGAAAAAAGTTTTTGGCGGTGCTGGTGACAATAACACCCCAAAAAAATCACAAGGCAGTGCCAGAGCGGAGCCTTTGTCGATCGCAAAACTGACGGAGCTGTTCCGTTATTTCCCCTTGGGTGAAAAAATTCGTTATTACCCCGAGTACCAAAAAGAAGGTGCGCTGGAAACCATTGTGCTGGGTTATAGCGTCAATGGTCAGTTTGTTTTTTCTCCCGTTGATATTGGTTGTCAGCAGGATGGTGAGCGTGATGTGTTACGGCTCACAGTGGATGGTCAGGAACGCCTGGTACAGGAAGTTGCAAACTTCAGTCTGTTGATTCCTTTTAATCAGGAAGATGAAAATAAACGGGATTATGGACGACGTGCCGAGTTGGGCCCGCGTGGTCCTTTTCGACGTCATAACACCATTACCCTGTTGGCTTGTTCTACCGGTGGTACGCTGAGTCATCTGGATACTGAAGTGAATAAAGTGCTGCCACTGACGGACGGTATTTATGCCGGACATGAAGTGGTGGTATTGGGTGTGTTGCCCAGCTCATTGAAATTGACGGATCAACGCCAGCATTATCGTTTGCAAACAGAGCTGCCTGCGAGCTTGAGTATTCGTGACGGCGAAACGCATCAATGTACTTTGCTGGATCTTTCTGAAGGGTCCGTGCGTTTGCAGTTTACTGAGGTGACCGCAGATATCATGGCGCTCACTGAATTCCGTCGCCTCAAATTAAGTTTTAATGTGGATGTTGATGGCAAAGACAAGGCTTATGCACTGGATGGTGTGATGTATCGTAAAACCGATAATCGTTTGGTGATGAAGCTTCAGGGTATTTACAAAGATGGCAAGGTGGAGTCGCTGGGGTTGGTGGATATTCTCGACATCAAGGCAAGTCTGTTTCAGCACCCGGCTACCCAACAGGCGCTGGAAGCACAGCGTAATTCCTGAGCCTGAATAATCCAACGCAAAGGCGCGAAGACGCAGAGCGCGCAAAGGGTTAGAAAATAATGAGCAAAAGAGATAAAAAAACCTCAAATGCTGTGGATCTCTGCGTTCTTTGCGTCTTCGCGCCTTTGCGTTAGATTTTATGACGCTGTGTTCGTGGTCAAGGAACGGCCTGTTTCTCGTCGCTCCCTGACTATGGGAGAATATCAGTCCGTACATACTTCTGTGTATACATTTTAAGGTTAAGGGCAGAATATTTTGGACGAATATTTACTGTTATTGCTGAATCAAACGCTTTCCAACCCCGGGTTCGATCTCTTTTTTGCCTGGATTTCACAAGACCTGCTTTTTTCCACGCCGGTATTGCTGGCAGTGATGGTTTTCTTGAGTTGGCGTTTTGGCAAAGATGGCTTTAAATTCTGGCTGCTGACGATTATTTTTATCTCGCTAGGTGACCAGATAGGTGCCGTGTTAAAGGATCTTATCGGGCAGCCGCGCCCTTGTGCAGAGTTGGGCAGTGTTGTGCGGCAGGTGGATACCATATTTTCCATCAACTGTAGCCGTAAGCTCAATGGCATGCCGTCTAATCACGCGCTGAATTTTTTTCTGTTTGTGGCCTTTGGCAGTTATGTACTGCGGTGGCGGGGTTGGGTGGTTGGTTTTGGCCTGCTGGCGATATTGGTTGCGCTGTCGCGTGTTTATCTGGGCGTGCATTACCCAAGCCAAATACTGGTGGGTGCGTTTATTGGCACGGGGCTTGGTGTTGGCATGGGGTGGCTGAGTCTGCGTTACCTGTCTTTTGTGCAGCGCGTGGCGCAAGTTGCGCGCCTGAATATATGAGTTGTCGCTATTTTGCGACAGGCTTGATCGGCGGTATTTCACGGTTTTTCTCTTTTTCCCCTGATCCACTGTCTCTTTAGGGAGACACTTGCCTTCACTGTTGCTCGGTCTGAGACGACAGATTTCCGTTAACTTGTTGAATAACAACGATATGATAAAACTGGCACGGTGTTTGCTAATGTCTTGGTGTCGGCGTACTTGTTACGACAGATTATTTACCACAACAGAGGATTATCTTATGCGCAAGGAATTATTGTTTGCCACATTCGCCATCGTCGTTTCCAGTACTGTTTACGCAGGTGAAACGTTCGATCAGGTTGATACTGACCAAGATGGCGCTATCAGCAAAGCCGAAGCAGCTTCGGTGCCCGCTTTGACTGATCTGTGGGATACCTACGATAGCAATACAGACGGCAAGTTGGATGAAGCAGAATTTGCTCGTTTTGAAGTTGCTGCACCCAAAGAATAAATAAGTACGATAAGTGAATTCGAGAACCTCTACCCCTCCTCCCCTCTATCAAGGGACTTTGGAATGGATTTGGACGTAGCAGACAGGATGTCAGATTCCACCGATTTGAGAGGTTGATCGCAGGCAGTAATTAGTTATTGCAGCGATCAGCAGCGAAAAATCAACGGATTGAAGACCCGGAATGCGAGTCAGTGATTCGTTCAGGGTTCCTTGAAATATAGAGGTTCTCGTGCGGTGCAGGAAGCACCGTGAAAGTCGATTGTACGCACATACAATCGGCGGCTCAGGAGGCACATCCTGTAAAACTGTGCTTTCGATCCCAAAAATGCCAAGGATGGAATTTTTGGGATCACCCTTATTTTTGGCGTGATCTTTACTTCGGTTTATGACACCCGCTTGAGTGAACAACGAAATAATTATCCCCCTGCTACCTGATACAATCTTGCGATGTTTTAAGCAGGTGAGCATAATCATTTTGGCATTTGTTTGCCTATTTTCCCTCCTTCTGCGTTACTGCTACGGTTACATAGCTTATTATGTTTGCCTTTGCAGCGCCCTGAAAATCAAGAAATATTCAGCGTAAATTTTGTTAAAACCGTTATGCCTGTCTACTTAAAACCAGTCTTCCGATATTCGCAGATATATCTTTGTTTTGGAGGTGTTGCACCGTGCGTTTGAGCCTGCCGACCTCGATTTTCCAGTTGGCGTTGATCGGCTTTTTGCTGGCGACTCTGCCTCTTTCGATTGCCTTGGTAAATACTTTTGTGCAGATCGACCGCCTGTCGGCACAAATGCAGCTCGCAGTGAGTGATTCTGCTCAGGCCGTTGAAGCCAGTCGTACCATCATGGCCCAGGTGCTGAACATGGAACGCAGTACCGGTCAGTACCTCGTTTTGCGTGATCCCGCCGTGTTGCAACGCTATGAAGACCAGCGCGGCCAGCTTGGTAAGGCCATTGTTCTGTTGGAGAGTTTGCCATCGGGTGAGAGTCTGCTGGATCGGCTCAGCCAGTTGAGCGAACAGGAACAGGTTTTGTACGACAAGCTTCGTGAGGTGGTCGGTACCCCCGAGCCACAGGTGCAGGATGAGCCACCCAGATTGGCGGAGCAACATAACCTGACCCGGTTGGTGCGCCCGATTCCTTTCGAAGTGGCGCAGATGGTTGCCCAGCGGAGCGATGTGATTACCCGGCAAATGGAACAGATGCAAGGTTTGTTACTGCTACAGGCGTTGGGCTTGATTCCGTTGGCGTTGATTCTGGCAGTCGTTTTCAGTGTGTTGATCAGTCGCCCGCTACGGCGTCTCGGCGCGGCTATTCACCGCCTTGGCGCTGGCGAATTTTCGACGCCGGTAAAGGTGAGAGGACCGCAGGATGTGCGTGACCTCAGTGAACATCTTGATTGGCTGCGCAAAAGACTGTCTGAATTAGACGAGCAAAAGCAGACATTTTTACACCATGTCTCGCACGAATTGAAAACACCACTGACGGCCATTCGGGAAGGTACGGAATTACTGTGCGATGAAGTGGTGGGTACGTTAAACCCGGAACAGACAGAAGTGGCAATCATTCTGCGAGAGAGCGGTCTTCAACTACAGGCACAGGTCGAGGCTCTGCTGAACTTCAACGCTGCTCTGGCACAGGAAAAACCGCAACAACAGGAAATCATTATGCTTGATACCCTGTTGCCGGAAATTATCGATAAACACCGTCTTGCCATGCGCGCCCGAAAAATTACCGTGCAGACGGACTTGCAAGCGGTTAGCCTGTGTGGTGAACATGATCAAATTCGTACCTTGTTGGATAACCTGCTGTCCAATGCTATCAAATATTCGCCAGATGGCGGCAAAATTCAGTTAAATGCCTGGATGGAGAACGATGAGGTTTGTATTGATGTCATAGATACAGGGCCGGGCATCAGCAGCGAAGAACGAGGTCAGGTTTTCGAGCCCTTTTTTCAAGGGCAGCAACTTGCAAAAGGTCACGTTAAGGGAACAGGGTTAGGATTGGCCATTGCTCAGCGTTATGCCCGCCTGCATCGTGGCAATATAGAAGCGAGGGATAGCCAGACCGGGGCGCATTTACGGGTCACCCTGCCATCAGTCAGCGCAGAATAAAAAATATACAGGAGATATGTGTACTCAATGATGTATCAGGGGATGGGAATAATAGCCGTGCTGACATTAACGGCCTGTGCTCAGTGGCAGATAGTTACACAGGCCGAGCGCAATGAAGCCTGTGAGGACATCACCAATTTCTACACGGCAGCTTCTTTGTTATCAGCAGAGGCAGGAGAGGAAATGCTTCAGGCATTACGCTCAAATCAGGCGCAGGGCAACAACCCGTGCGACCAGCTGCGTTTGGTGATACTGCTTGGCAAGTCCGGTACAGCCTTTCAGGACGATACCGAGGCAGCCCGGTTGTTACAGGGTTTTCTGCATCATCCCGGTCATGCGCAACATCCTGATCGGGGATTGGCGTTGTTGTTGGCAGATAACATCAAAGGGCGTCAGCAACTACAGGAAAAGTTGCTCAGTCAGGAAAAAAACCTTGCACTGGAACAGGCCGTTTCGCAAAAGCTGGCGCAAAAACTTAAGCGGGAGCATGCCGCTACGAAGGCGCTGAAATCACAGCTTGAACAGCTGAAATCCATCGAGCAGGATATCAACGAAAAAGAGCAGTCAGTTACAGTCCCTAATGGTCAGTAAAAAGTCGATGAGCCAAACCAAAATACTCTTAATTGACGACGATGCCAGCCTCTTGCGGCTGTTGTCGATACGTCTTACGGCGGCCGGTTATGTGGTCGAAACGGCCAACAGTGGTCGTCAGGCATTGGGCAAGATGCCGGTCTGTCAACCACACCTGATCATCACAGATTTACGCATGGAAGGCATGGACGGTATGGCTTTGTTTGACGAAGTACATGCCCGTTATCCCTCGTTGCCGGTGATCATTCTCACCGCCCATGGCAGTATTCCTGATGCCGTTGCCGCCACTCGTAAGGGTGTGTTCAGTTATCTGACCAAACCCTTTGACAGTAAACAATTGCTGGATAACATCAGTGCGGCTCAGCGGCACAGCGGCCAGTCGCAGAGCGATGATGTCATCAGTGATGATCAAACCTGGCGGCGCGGAATTATCACTGCTAGCCCGAAGATGGACGAGCTGCTTAAACAAGCTTGGCGAGTGGCACAGGCAGATGTCAGCATTTTGATCCAGAGCGAAAGCGGCACCGGTAAAGAGCTGCTGGCACAAGCCATTCACGCTTCGGGTCCGCGTGCCGAAAAACCCTTTGTGGCTATCAATTGCGCCGCCATTCCCGAAGCGTTGCTGGAGTCAGAGCTTTTTGGCCATCGCAAAGGTGCATTTACTGGCGCTGACCGGAATCACACCGGTTTGTTTGAAACGGCCAATGGCGGCACGCTGTTTTTGGACGAAATTGGCGATATGCCATTGGAGTTTCAAGCCAAACTGTTGCGTGTGTTACAAGAAGGCGAAGTGCGACCTGTGGGGATGGCACAATCGATCCCGGTGGATGTCAGAATTATCTCCGCGACTCATACCGATCTTGAAGCTGCCACCGAGGCGCGCACCTTCCGCGAAGATCTTTATTATCGTCTTAATGTCGTTATGCTGGAATTGCCGGTGCTGGCTGATCGCTGTGAAGATATTCCGCTGCTCGCCAACCATTTTCTGTCCCAGTTGCAGCAGCGGTCCGCCAGTTGTGTCGCCCGGTCCTTCTCCCGCGAAGCCATGGAGTTGCTGATGGCTGCTCCCTGGCCGGGCAATATCCGTCAATTGCTCAATGTGGTTGAGCAAGTTGCCGTGCTAACAACTTCGCCATTGGTTTCCGCCAGCCTTGTGCAAAAAGCTTTGCGTGGTAAAACCAAGGAAGTTTTGCCCTTGGGTGAGGCACAAAGCCAGTTTGAGCGTGATTATCTCGTGCAGATAATGCAAATGACTCGGGGGAACGTTTGTCAGGCGGCACGTTTAGCACAACGTAACCGCACCGATTTTTATAAACTGTTGCACCGTCATCAGTTGGAGCCAGCCCTGTTTCGACATAGCTGATACAAAATGTGGAATACCTGTATCCGGCGTTAACGTTATCCTGATGGTTTTATCTTGTGTTGTTTATTTTGCAATGGTTCTTCCTGCTTGATACGATGAAAACTCATATCATGCGCTTTATACCCGTAGCGATTGAGATTTAGGTCGTGTGCACGCCCTATTTACCCCATGGCTGCGTTGAAACTCCTTGCAATAGAACGACTATTCTGCGTCATTTCGCCTTGCCATGGAGAAAATATGACGCACACTTAAACCTAAACCCCAAACGCTACGGGTATATTGTGTAGTTTATGGGAGGTTGACTAACCAGCTTTAGAGAGCCATTAACAGGGAGAGTTTCATGAAAAAGTTTCCATTTTCTATTTTGATTTTTAGCGCATTTTATTCAATCAATGTTTTTGCGATGCCTTTAGGTGATATTCATATTGCATACTGGAAAAATTACTCCGGCCAATACGTTTATTTTATGGCCATTAAAAATACTGGCCCTATAGCACCCGAAGTAACAACGCCTGGTAATCACACCATCACCAATTGGCAAACATTCCCACCCACCCAGGTTTCCGCAAGTGACAAGTTACTTAACGATGATGAGAACTTTGTTGTGTTTGGTTTGGATACCGGGCGTGATGATATTGTCATCAGCAATGTGCGGATCCTGGATGCACAGTCCAAGTTTCATGGGCAAGAGGAACCGGGGTTTGAAGATCATGACAATGATGGGATTCCAAATCAAACCGTTGCGTGGCATTTGCCATTCGACAATTCCTGGTCGCTGAACGATACGGTAAAGCCGGGTAACTGGATTGCTGTCATGTTTACACTGAGTAAAGAGGTGGAAAGTTTTACTACCTGGGTGGGTGGAAGTGATGATGCTTATATCTGGAATGCTCAGCACACTATGTTGGAAGATGGATTTGGAATTTACGATGCTGATGACGGTCTTTATCTTGCCTCGTTTTTGACAAGAGAAATTCAGGCTAAAAAATACTACTATTAAAATGTGAATTAAGTGCTAAAAATACCCAAACAAATAAAATCACTGGTTTACATTCAGCGGAACAGGTCGTTCCCCGACCACGAATCACAGTGCCATAACATCTAACGCAAAGGCGCAGAGATGCAAAGAGCGCAAAGGGTGAGAGGATACGGGCGAAAAATATTTCTTTGCGTTCTCTGCATCTTCGCGCCTTTGCGTTGGGTTTCTCATTACCCAAACTTTGCTGCATGTGCTGAAAACAGGGCAGTTTAGCCCTTAATTCACATTAAATCTCTTTAGGTTTTATTCCCCGCCCATTGGGGCGAAAAAAACAGACAAACAGAGTTCCGGTTGAATACCTCGCTTTCGAGAGAAACGAGAAAGTCGAGCGTTAAGCGAGAGGGCTTGCCCCGGGGGTTTTTATTAACACTATTATCTAATAGTAAGAGTCTGTCGGGCTATAGCGTTTTACCCGGTAGCTGCTTTTTATGTGGCGCGCAAAAAAACTGCCTTGAAAGTTTTCATCGAACAGACTCGAAATTCTCCCCAAATGGATCAAAAAATAGTCCAGAATAGATTTTTTTATTACGATCATCCAGGCTCGACAGGTTCCCGCTATGTTATCTCTTAACCTCCGTGTATTAATTGCCGCCAGTGCGATTCTCTCCAGCTTTTTTGGCTTGGCTGGTGTTACGCTGGATCAAAACTATCGCAATAGTGTTGAACAAGCACTGGAAGAGCAATTACTGGGTTCTGTGTATGCGCTGATCGCTGTCGCCGGGTTGGATGAGAACGGTCGTTTGACGATGCCTTTGTCAGTACCGGATCGGCGGTTTTCCAATCCGAATTCCGGTTTGTATGCCCAGGTAACCAGCAATAATAAAAACTGGTTGTGGCGCTCTGAATCCATGGAGGGCATGGAACTTCCTTTTGAGCGCGGGTTGTCACGAACGAAGCGTTTGGGCAAAAAGGTCATTCAACCTTCAGGACGGGAGTTGTATTTATTGAGTTATGGTGTTGTGTGGAGTGACGTTGTTGATCCACAACTTGCCTACACTTTCAGCATTGCACAGGATATGGCAGGTTTGAATGCCGGGATTGCCAGGTTTCGCCGTAGTTTATGGGGTTCATTGGGCGGGGTGGCATTGTTGTTATTGGCGGTGCAGGGCGCTATTTTGCGTTGGGGTTTGTCGCCACTGAAAAAGGCGACGGATGAACTTGCGGCCATTGAGGCCGGTCGGCAGGTCAGGCTACAAGGAGGGTACCCTCCTGAGCTGCAAGGCTTGACTGGAAATATCAATACCTTGTTGTCCCAGCAACAGGAGCATTTGGATCGTTACCGGCGGACGTTAGGTGATTTGGCGCATAGCCTGAAAACACCGCTGGCGATATTGCAGAGTGCGGCAGAAAACAAGAATGAACAATCCTTATTGCCGCAGGTTGTACAGGAGCAGGTGGAGCATATGAACCAGATTACCGGTTATCAGCTACAGCGCGCAGCAACGTCCGGCTGGACGGCGTTAACGGCACCAGTGAAGGTCAGGGAAGTTGTCTGCAAAGTGATTTCAGGTCTTAACAAAGTGTACGCCGACAAAAAGGTGGATGCGATATTTGATGTGGATGCCTCTGTTGAGTTTCATGGTGACGAGGGTGACTTATTGGAGATCGTGGGCAATCTGACAGATAACGCCTACAAATGGTGTGACCGTCAGGTGCGGGTAGCGGCCCAGAGCCGACCCGGGCCAAAAGAAGACCAGTGGGATATTTTATTGCGTGTCGATGATGATGGGGTGGGGGTAGCGTCGGAGATGGTGCAATATGTGATGCAGCGTGGTCGTCGTGCAGACAATGATATTGCAGGTCATGGCATTGGTTTGTCTATCGTGCGCGATATTGTGCAGGTGTATGGTGGTACGTTGGAAATTACGGGGAGCGAATTAGGAGGAGCGGCGGTGAATATCTGGTTGCCGATGCGTTCTGTCGACACTGAAAAACAGTGACTACCCGTCATGCTTTTACATAACTGATGTTACGCAGGCCTCAAATATGAATTAAACGCTAAAAATATCGGTTTTAAGAATCATCGGGTATTTAACGCAGAGGACGCAAAGTTTTTAGTGTTTTTCTCTGCGCCCTTTGCGCCTCTGCGACCTCTGCGTTTATCACACACCACTTGTCAGTACCACGACACATAACCTCCCAATACACGGGAATGATTGCCCGAGCGCTTCTGACGTTGCGCAGGCTTCAGTCAGAATACGCGCTGTAACGTCATGTAAAAACCATCAGCCATTGATTCATTATTCGGGCGCGTA
>VAPL010443156.1_pt1 | contig 12333 bp, 11 predicted proteins | sample 3395061 | NCBI WGS metagenome assembly VAPL01 (sample SAMN08290444, study PRJNA428436) | hydrothermal vent metagenome | isolation source: Deep-sea hydrothermal vent chimney 2 | place: Pacific Ocean: Juan De Fuca Ridge | depth 2182 m m
TACTGATTGCTGTGCCCTATTTCGTCTGGCTCGACCGACGTATGCAACAACCGCAGGACGGTTACTGGCAGATGGGTATGCTGGTGCTAGGGCGCTGGTCGGCAGTGCATTGGCCATCGCTAAAGCAATATGCCTTGGGCTGGCTGGTGAAAAGTTTTTTTCTGCCATTAATGTTCGTTTTTTTTCAAGGTGGAATCGCTTTTTTACGTGAAGTGGATTTTGATCGTCTGGCGGGTAACGCGTCTTACAGCTTTGATCTTTTTTGGGAGCTGTTTTATACCATCGACCTGGTTTTTGTGGTGGTAGGCTATACCCTGACGCTGCGCCTGCTGGACACCCATATCCGCACCACTGAGCCTACCCTGTCGGGCTGGCTGGCAGCGCTGATTAACTATGCGCCATTTTGGACTCTGATTTATGGCTCTTATCTAGCCTACAATGTGGACCGTGTGTCCTGGGGTAACTGGCTGGCGGATTCGCCAGTGTTGTATGTCATGTGGGGTGGCAGCATCCTGTTGCTCACCGGGCTGTACGCCTTTTCCTCAGTTGCCTTCGGTCTGCGCTTTTCCAACCTCACGCATCGCGGCATCGTGACCAATGGCCCGTACCGTTACAGCAAACATCCGGCTTATGTGGCCAAAAATATCAGCTGGTGGCTTATCACCATTCCGTTTATCGTTGACAGTACCCCACTGGATGCGGTGCGTGATTGCCTGTTGTTGTTAGGGGTGAATCTCATCTATTTCGCGCGGGCACGCACCGAGGAGCGGCACTTGTCATGGGACCCGGTGTATGTGGAATACGCACTGGCGATGAACCAGCGCAGCGTGTTTCGCAGACTTGGCCAATGGCTGCCGTTTCTACGCTATCGTCCGCCGACCCGACCACTGTTTACCGTGAACTCCGCTGGTGAGCCAGTGGCATCGTAACAAGCGTTACCTTCCATACCAATACATTCCCGGCTTCCTTTTATTTGCGGCTGTATGAACATCCTTGTCTGCCCGCATAATGTTTCTGGCAGATCATTTGTTCAACTGATCTTCACTCTATCGAAACCAACATTTACCACCGAATGTCATTTGCGCCTGCTGGAGCAACATGTCATTGCATTGTTGTATCGGATGAAACAAAAAAGTCAAAAGCTTATCGGGCTATTGATACCCCGTTTTAACACAAAAATGTTTCTGTGAAATATGCACATGACACTTTTGACTTGGGTATTAAACTATTGAAATCAGTAATAACTTCATCTAGCATCCTCGGCGTTAGAAATTTCCGATTGCGCTCGACACAAACCAAGAATTAAGAAAGCGGCACTTGATGACAATCACCAGCGGTTGATGTTACGTAAAACAATTAACATAAGGTCAATAGATGCGACGACAACTACCTCAGAATAATTCACCCCGGAGCAACCTATCTCGCTCCACACAGCATCACCCTGCCCGTTCAAATGCCTGTTATTTGATCTGAAAGCTGTGGAAAATTCGGCCGAGCCCCAGGGTCTTTCTATTATTTTCAATTCATTATTTTTGTAAGTTTTGTTTTTGACTCTAATTGACCTAACAGGAACCTTAAAACAGATAATTTTTAAACTATTTTAATTTAATTACAGGGAAAATAATAAATGAAAAAGAAAAATATTTGTTTAGTAGGAGCAGGCTGTGTCAATTTGATTACGGCCTATTACCTGAAGCATACCGGCTATGAATTAACAATTCTGGACGCTGCCCCAAACCCTTTGAATTGCAACTGGAATAAACTGGGTTGCACCTGGGGTGGAGAGGACGCTCGTATGTTTACACTCACCGAAGCTGATAATTACAACCAAAAAACCGCTCCCCATAACAATGAATCAAACATGTATTTCAATCAAAATGTCAAAGACCTTGGCTGGGATGCACGACAAGATATCTCAACAGAATTGGAAAAAAAATGGGTCAACCATTATCGAAGCATATTGCCGCATCAAGCAAGACAGCATGAAGACAGCATCCTGAGCTTTAATGCTGAGAGCAAAAACTTGTGGGAGGCTATGCAAAAAACAGATGCCGAGCTTTTTGAAGGCGTAGAATATAAAGAAGGAATTGTAAGAATATACAGCGATGAAGAGCATTATCGGTCGCAGCTAGCCCGCCATAATCACCTTGGCTCATTACTTCATAATTACCCAACCCTTGAAGAGCTGGTTATTGATCATCCTGGTCTGGAAAATGCGGTCAACAACAAAGGGATATCTGGAGGATTCAAAACCATTGGCTTTACGGTTAATGCTCACAAATTTTTCTCAAAACTGGTTGACTGGCTTGAACAACATGACGTTGATTTCCACTGGAATGAAAAAGTTGAACACATACACTATGACAAAAGTGGAAAAGTCATTTCCCTGGAAACACCCCAGCGCTCCTTAAAAAGTGATAATTTTGTATTATCATTAGGTGCTTATGGTTCTGAGTTACTCAAAAAAACACCCGCAAAAGGTATTATTGGTGGTGTTTTAGGTGCATGGATGACCATTCCTAATATTTCTCCAAAACTGAAAAACTCTCTGAAACTATCCCGGAAAGGTCATATTACTGAAGATGCGAATATCACTATTGCAAAGGATAAAGAAGGCAACCCTGTATTAATTATTGGCTCAGGATATGGATTTACAGGCACATCTCCACATAATATTGAAAAACAGCAGCTTGAGTTGATATATAAAGGTATCGAAAACACAGCTCAACTGTATTTTCCTGAAGCTTATGAGCAGGCTGCCGCTGTTTCAGCTCTGGAAAAAACACAAAAATATTGCATCCGCCCCTGGACACCCACTGGTTTAGGCGTTTTTGAGAGTATACCGACTGTCACAGGTGGGCAATGCATTATCACAGGAGGACATAATACCGGAGGGTTTGCACAAGCACCGGCTATAGCATGTGCCGTTCTCGCCTCATTCAATGATACTTCGCATCCTATGCACAATTTATATCAGGACTCTGACTGGAAAGAACAGGCATGATAAAAGAAAAGTTTAACCTGACAACACAGGAAAATGTTCACTGTATATGTGAAATGGTTAACCTTGATTCATCACATTTTGAAGAAGCATATGCAATAGATATGCAGGCATTTGAAGAGCTAAACGGAAAATATATTAAAAAAAATGAAGCATTTATTAAAACCTGCTTATACAGTGAATGTAGTGTTGGAATAAGAACAAAAGACACATTAATTGCCTCTGTAATCGTTAATGTAGAAAAAATAAATGATGGAAAACGTGCTTTTATATTAGAGTTTAAAAAACATTGGCCTGTTTTTATCGGCTTCATTGAAGGTGCCTATGTTTTCCCAAAATTCAGAAAACAAGGCCTGATCACCAAACTCTACTGTAAAGCAGTACAATTACTCAAAGAAAAGGGGATACAACATATATACAGTGCAATCTCCCCTCGAAATCATGCAAATATAATCGCTATGACGAAATCAGGCTTTACCCTTCAAAATTTATATCACTCCAATCTGAATGGAGACTTGCGCTATTTAATAAAACATCATTCTGAACAAAAGTTTTTAACGGACAAACAACACGCTGTGTTGATTGACAATCATGATACGCAAATTGCTTATTTTAAAAAGGATTACGTTGGCGTCCACATTATTGTGAAATAATGTCGCACCTGGAAAGACTTCAGATAACAAACCAGCAACCTGTATGGTATTGATGAAAAACGATAAAAAAAGCTCGGCCTGCCACTGAGAACCGTGGGAAACCATGCCATATGTTATTATTCCCCTTTTACACATAACCAATGCACCATTAAACTACGCTGCAAAATTTACTTGCAGCGCTATTCACCCTACAATTGGAAACCTCATTTATGCCTCAAAAAAAAGCGATTTTGGTCACTGGCGGAGCCGGTTATATTGGCAGCCACGTAGTACGTCAACTTGGTGAGGCGGGCGAAACCGTTGTGGTACTGGACAATCTCTCCACAGGATTCAAAGAATCCGTGTTATCCGGTGAGCTGATAATCGGTGATACCGGTGATCGGGAGCTGGTTTCACAGATATTGAAGGAGCACAATATTGGTTCGGTAATGCACTTCGCGGCCCACACCATCGTCCCGGAATCTGTCTCCAACCCGTTAAAATATTACGGAAACAATACCTGCAATTCGCGTAACCTGCTGGAATGCTGCGCGGCCGCTGGTGTAGAGCACTTCATCTTTTCCTCCACCGCCGCTGTGTACGGTATTCCTGATGTGGATCAGGTGACCGAAGACACGCCCACGGCCCCCATCAACGCCTACGGCAGTTCCAAGCTGATGACGGAGCAAATGCTCAAGGATCTCTCTTTTGCCACTAACTTGCGCCATGTTGCCCTGCGTTATTTCAACGTTGCGGGCTCTGACCCCGAAGGCCGCATCGGCCAGTCCACCAAAAAAGCCACCCTGCTCGTCAAAGTGGCCTGCGAAACCGCACTGGGCAAGCGGGACAAAATCTGTATTTTCGGCACAGACTACCCCACCCCGGACGGCACCGGCATCCGCGATTACATCCATGTGGAAGACCTCGCCAGCGCGCATCTAGCCGCTCTGGCATACCTGCGCAACGAGGGTAATTCCACCACACTGAACTGTGGTTACGGTCATGGCTACAGCGTGCGCGAGGTACTGGATTCCGTTGAGCGGGTGCATGGACAATCACTCAATATTGTCGAAGAACCCCGCCGTGCTGGTGACCCACCACAACTGATCGCCAAAGTGGACGCGATTCATGCGGCTTTTGACTGGGATGTAAAATACGATGATCTGGACGTGATCGTAAAAACCTCGCTGAATTGGGAGAAGAAATTGCTCGACAAAGCCACGAGTTAGCTTTGATATGAATCAGGCACTAAAACCAGCAACAGCAAAATCCTGTTGTACACCAAACAGGAGCTGGAGAATTAAAATCCAACGCGAAGACGCAGAGAACGCAAATATATATTTTTCGTCTGTAATATAAATTAAGGGCTAAATCGTTCTGTTCGCACTTTCGTTGCCGAAAATACCGTCATTCCCGCGTGTTTTTAGCCGAAACCCAGAGGCTTCCCCCCCTCCCGGCAAGCACCCCGACACACTGGGAAGGCATGTTGTAGTGACGTTGACAGCGTGAGGTGTTATAAACGCAGAGGGCACAAAGGATATAGAAAATAGTTACCCCGCAGTAAAGGCGCAGACTACGTACCCACACTGCCTCGTTGAATCTGACAATATATTATGGTTGATGTATTCATTAAAAAGTAAAAAAGGTTCTAAAAATGATACGTACCTATAGCGAAACAATGGACTATTATAGGCAGTTAAGAGGCTTGTGTTATCAGCATACTTTAGATCAGTACAAAGACAGTATTTCTGCCTTTACATTGGATGAAATATCATTTGGTGCAGCGCAAATGGCAGATGGTTGGAAAAAAACAACTGAAAATGTTTATAGAGAGCACAGATCCAAGTGGAGCTGGGCTGTCATGTGTAACAATTATTGTAATCAACCTAAACGATTTGATATTGCAGTATGGCAAGGCAGCCAGTTATGTGGATTAAGTTACGGAATTCCAACTAAAAGAAAAACAAAATTAAGACTGGAGTTAATTGAGGCCTCACCATTAAAAAACAATCCGTTAAGGCGTCAAATTACAACAGTTATTACATCTGCGGCCATTAACTATGCAATGCTTCTGGGTGCAGATGAATTGAGAATAATGAATCCTGTAAATGAGAAAGTCGTTAAATATTACAAATCATTAGGCTATAAGCCTATAAGAAACCGTCTTGGGATTGCAGAGTATTCAAGTTTGGAATTAGAGTATTGATAAGATGGCAAACAAACAAAATGAAGACATAAAAAAAGCTACAGACAGAATGAAGTCTGGCACTGGGTTTGTAAAGCAATACATTGATAAGTCTCTTGATGCAGAAGAAACAGCTGACCTTCCATCTGTAATTAACGGGCCAATGGATGATGTGAATTTAGAGCGTTTAAAAAAACGCCTGAAAAACAATAAAGAGGTAGATGACGATGAGTAATAAAAATATTGAAAAATACCCAAAAGAAGTCAAAACATTAGAAGAAGCCAAGCAAGTATTAGCAAGCAATTCACAGGCCGTAAAAAATACCGTGAGCCAGATTGCACACCAAAAAGAATATAGAGAAGAAACAATTACAAATAAGGAATAATTTAAATGTGAATTAAAGACTAAATCATCCTGTTTTCATGCGTATGCTAGCTGGGCCTGAATAATGAAAAACCAACGTGAAGGCGCAGAGAGCGCAAAGGATTATGAGGATAACGCGTAAAATAGAGATAAAAAAATCTCAAATATTGTGGATTTCTGCACCTTTGCGTTGGTTTTCGTGACTTTGTGATTCGTGGTCGAAGAACAGCCTGTTCCACTGGATTGATCCTGCTACTCAATATTCCCAGATGACTACAGGGGCCCTGACACATAGTTCCAGCAAACAGACTAAAGCGACATTTGTTTTGCTTATGCAAAAATGCATCGCTTTCATCTGCCACTGAACTAAACGATAAATTTCACTAAAATGAGCCGCTTATTACACCACCTCATCGAAGACTCTGCCCAAACCGAACCGGATGCCAGAGCCCTGACCTCTGGAGAAATACACCTTTCTTATGGTGAGCTTCAACACCATCTACAATCCATTGCAACAGGACTACAAGCCCTTGATCTGAAACCGGGTGATCGCGTCGCGGTCTACCTGCCCAAGCAAACGGAGACTGTTCTCGCCCTGTTTGGCTCCGCCCAGGCAGGCGGCATTTTTGTGCCCATCAATCCGCTGCTCAAGCCCGCTCAAGTGACCCATATTCTTGATGACTGCGGAGCTACCATGCTCGTTACTTCGGTAGATCGGGCCGCATTGCTGGCGGATGTGCTGCCTGCCCGCAAGTCTCTGCAACACCTGATCATCACCGATGGTTCGGTACAGCCTGAAGTCTTCCCTTTTCTCACGGTGACAGACTGGCAGGCATTGCAATCCGGCAATGGCCCAGTGTACACACACATTACCGAAAACAGTGTCGCGGCCATTCTTTACACCTCCGGCAGCACCGGCCTGCCTAAAGGTGTTGTGCTTTCCCATCGTAATCTGGTGCTGGGGGCAAAGAGTGTCGCTCAATATCTTGGCATTCAGGCATCGGAGCGTCTGCTCGCGGTGCTCCCGCTGAGCTTTGATTACGGCCTGAACCAACTGATAACCGCGTTTCATGCTGGAGCCTCGGTGGTGCTGATGAATTACCTGCTACCCCGGGACATTGTGCGTACCGTAAGCCGGGAGCGCATCACTACCCTTGCCGGTGTGCCGTCGTTATGGATGCAGCTGGCCACGTTGGACTGGCCCGAAGAGATCGGCGACCATTTACACACGCTCACAAATTCCGGAGGGCACTTGCCTGTGCCGGTGATCAAAAATCTGCAACAACGCCTGCCCACCAGCCGTCTGTTTCTTATGTACGGTCTCACCGAGGCCTTCCGTTCCAGTTATCTGCCACCGAAAGAATTAACCACTCGCCCCACGTCTATGGGCAGGCCCATTCCCCATGTCGCGCTGGCGGTAGTGCGCCCGGACGGTACCGCCTGTGCTCCCGACGAGCCAGGTGAGCTGGTGCATGCCGGGCCGCTGGTGGCACAGGGTTACTGGAATAATCCCACCGCAACCGAGCGTCACTTTCGCCCACCGCCTGCGGCCATGCCACAACGCAACGCCAGCGAAAAAGTGCTCTGGTCCGGTGATACCGTTACCATGGACGCAGACGGCTATTTGTATTTTGTGGGTCGTGAGGACGACATGATCAAAACTTCCGGTTACCGGGTCAGTCCCACCGAAGTGGAGGAAGTGCTGCATGCCAGCGGGCCGGTAAACGAGGCCACAGTATTCGGTGTGCCACACCCGCGACTGGGGCAGGCTATTGTGGCTCTGGTAACTCCCGCTGCCGGTACACCGGTGGACGATGCTTTTGTCGTCGTGCAACAGTTGCTCGACAATTGCCGGGCGGTATTGCCTGCGTTTATGCTACCGGCACATATTGAACAGCGGCAGCAACTGCCCAAAACACCCAATGGTAAAATCGACCGCCAACGATTAAAGCAGGAATTTCACGGACATTTTACAGAGGCACCATGAGCAAACCCCAGCAACCCGTCCATTGTGAATTACCGTATTTCCCTGTGGTGGATAAACAATTGCAGATAGATGGACAGCCCGTTGAGCAACTCGCACAACGATTGGGCGGCACTCCGTTTTACGCTTACGATCGCGCTGTAATCGACCAGCGCATCCAGGCATTGCGTACGCTGCTAGCGGATTCCGTCCGCCTGCATTACGCGGTCAAGGCCAACCCCATGCCTGATCTGCTACGACACGTTGCTCAACAGGTGGACGGGCTCGACATTGCTTCACAGGGAGAGCTTGCTCTGGCCCTGCAAACTAGCATCGATCCACAACACATCAGCTTTACCGGCCCCGGCAAGGGTGAAGAGGAGTTGCAGGCTGCCATTGATGCTGGCGTTACGCTTAATATTGAGTCAGTCACAGAGATGCGGCGTATTGCCAGACTGGCCTCAGGTCGTGGTATACGTCCCCGGATTACCGTGCGCATAAACCCTGACTTCGAACTCAAATCCTCGGGCATGCGCATGGGCGGCGGAGCGACCCCCTTTGGCATCGATGCCGAACAGGTACCCGCACTACTGAAAGAACTGGCCAACCTGGATCTGGAATTTTGGGGCTTTCACATTTTTGCCGGTTCACAAAACCTGCGCGCCGACGCCATTATTGAAGCGCAAAACGCTACCCTGGCATTGGCCATCCAGCTTGCGGAACATGCCCCCTCGCCTGTGCGCCTGCTGAATATGGGCGGCGGTTTCGGCATCCCTTATTTTCCTGGCGAGCAACCTCTGGATGTCAAACCCATTGGAGAAAACCTGACACGACTCGTGGAACAGGCAAAGACCGCCCTGCCCGATGCCGAACTTGCACTGGAGATGGGACGTTATCTGGTGGGTGAAGCCGGGGTTTATGTGTGCCGAGTACTGGATAAAAAGGTGTCTCGCGGACAGACTTTTCTGGTGACGGATGGCGGCCTGCATCAGCATCTGGCTGCTTCCGGTAATTTTGGTCAGGTGATTCGCAAAAATTATCCGGTGGTTATTGGCAATAAAATGGGTGAGGAAAAAACTGAGAAGGTCAATGTCGTGGGGCGGCTTTGCACGCCGTTGGATCTGCTTGCCAGCAAAATGGAATTACCGGTAGCTGAGGTGGGAGACCTGGTGGTGATTCTGCAATCCGGTGCTTACGGGCTCACGGCCAGTCCGACGGCGTTTCTCGGCCATCCTGCGCCAACCGAAATATTGCTATAACGGTAATCTCAAATACAAATTAAGGGCTAAACCGCTCTATTAGCACTTTCAATCACAGAAAACACCGGCATCCCGCATGTTTTTAGCCGAAATCCAGAGGTGTAAACCCCGGCAAGCATTCCAATACAGCAGGAAACCGTGTTGTTGTGGCACTAGACAAGTGGGATGTTATAAACGCAGAGATCACAGAGACGCAAAGGACGTAGAGAAAAACACTAAAAACTTTGCGTCCTCTGCGTTAAATACCCGGTGATTTTTTTAAAGCAGAGTGTTTTTAACACTTAATTCGTATTCAAGCACATCGGCGGGCTTTGTCTTCCACAAAACTCACCAGACTGCCCAGAGTTAAAAAGGCGTCAGACACTAGGTCATCATCATCGATGATAAAACCAAAATTGTCTTCCAGCGCAGTTAAAACAGTCACCACCGCCATGGAATCCAGCTCAGGAAGATTGCCCAGTAAAAGTGTGCCCCTTGTCATTCCCGGGGTACGGTCTTCGATTTGCAGGGCTTCACCCAATACGGTTTTTACATGATCAAACATAATATTCTGGCATCACTTGAATTCTGTCGGGTTGCAATTGTACACAAAGTTGCAGTTATGATAAATATTTAAAATAATATCAATGCCTTACATAGTTTCGGATGGTCTGCAAATACGGTGGGGAAAGAATTCACCTGTGCAATCAGTCGGGCTAATCCTGGCTGATTTTATTAATAAGATCAACTGCATAGCGAGCCGGAATTGCAAAGGCGATCCCGCTGGGTTTCTGAAGCACGGTCTCTCTGGATTCCTTGACAAAAACCATATTGAGAATCCCGAAAACCTCGCCAGTAGCGGGTTTGTACAGCGGGCTGCCACTGTTGCCAGGATAGGCTGTCGCATCCAGCTGAAATACGTCATAACGCGCACGCAGACGTTTTATCAACGCTGGCGTGAGTTGTCTCCCGCTGTCCAGTGGTATGACGATGGGGGTGATGGCGGAGATAATGCCTCGGTGTGTCACCGGAAATAAACCCAGCACCGCACCGATAGGATAGCCTGTAAATGCAACTTCCTCGCCTTCCTGCATGGTATCCGAATCACCAAACGAAAGCGGTTTCAGTGGCGGACCGGGAATTTTGAGCAACGCCAGATCATGTTCCTTGTCGAGCTGCACAATGCTTGCGGAGCGTGTTTCCGGATTGACCCCACGTCCGATGAAAACCACTAGTGATTCCTTGCCCATAAAATCGAGTTCCCGGGATACTACGTGGGCATTGGTCAGCACATAATTCCCGTCAGCCACGACAAACCCTGTACCAGACAGGCTTGCCCGCGGGCTGCGCGTCGGCATCATCGTACCCACACCCACGACGCTCTCTTTTACTTTTGCAATGGTGGTGACCAATGCACTGGCATGGCCAATGCCAACACTTCCCAAACAAAACATGAAGAAAATCACAACAGAAAACAGGGTTCCCTGAATGCGTTCCGGATATCGGCTGCACATAGAATAATGCCCTTCAAGCACATCTCTTTTTTCTTTCACGATGACCTCCGGTTCGCAAACACATTGACCTGAAACAGCTGGCGGAACATGATCTGATCACCATGTTCATTTTCAGACATTAAGCCTATCAAAACCATGAGCTTCCACCTCGTCGTCGCACTGTCTTCACACGGCTTTGGCCACATTGGCCAAACAGCGCCCATTGTTGTGGCTCTGCAAAAACAGTTACCGGATCTTCGTGTCACCATTCGCAGTAATGCACCCAAAGCCAAATTACTCGAACGGTTCGGCCCGGATATCGACATACAACAGACCAATACAGATGTTGGAATGATACAGGCAAGCGCGTTACAGGTGTCAGAAAACGAAAGCGCCGCAGCCTATGATGACTTTCACACACACTGGGAAGACAAGGTTGCCGCAGAAGCCGCGCAACTGTCTGCACTTGACGCGGATCTGGTGCTGGCCAATGTCCCCTATCTCGCGCTGGCAGGCGCAAAACGCGCCAATATACCGGCTATCGCCATGTGCTCCTTAAACTGGGCCGATATTTACACATATTATTTCCTCGGTACCCGACCAGAGGCAGACAACATCTTTCAGCAAATTTTAGCGGCATATCAGAGTGCGCACATGTTTTTACAGCTCACACCGGCCATGTCGATGCCGGACTTGCAAAATACAAAGGTCATCGACCCCGTTGCCCAACTTGGGGAAAACCGCAGAAATGAAATCGCGCGCCAGACCGGTCTGCGCTCGGAGCAACGTCTCGTCATGCTCTCGCTGGGTGGTATGGATTTGCGTCTACCGGTAAACAGTTGGCCTCGACAACCTGGATTACGTTTTATCGTGCCCGCATCCTGGCATTCCCAACACCCGGACACCATCGATCTGGAATGTCTTCAAATGCCTTTCGCCGATATATTGGCTTCATGTGACGCACTGATCGCCAAACCCGGATACGGCAGCTTTGTGGAAGCAGCCTGTCTGGGGATTCCTGTATTGTATCTGCAACGCAAAAACTGGCCGGAAACGGATTGTCTGATTGACTGGCTCAAACAACATGGACGCTGCGCTGAAATACAGACGGATGATTTTGCAACGGGTAATATCGCGAACACCATTGAAACACTGTGCATGAGCAAAGCTCCGGAGCCACCTCTCCCGAAGGGCGTTGAACAGGCAACGAAGATTATTGTTCGTCAATTATCCAGTGCGATTCAGCAGCGTTAACAGCGATAATGCCTAACAATTGAAAAAATAATAGTTTGCGGGGTGTATGCAAGATCATGGTGGAACCGCTGCGCTTGTTCCACCCTACAATTTCACTCTGTATTGAATAAAGCGAAACAAAAAACCGATGAATATCCCAACTCCACCATCTACCCGGGTAGGATAGAACAAGCGCAGCGGTTCCACCAAATTCTACAATTTCA
>VAPL010061837.1_pt1 | contig 12332 bp, 10 predicted proteins | sample 3395061 | NCBI WGS metagenome assembly VAPL01 (sample SAMN08290444, study PRJNA428436) | hydrothermal vent metagenome | isolation source: Deep-sea hydrothermal vent chimney 2 | place: Pacific Ocean: Juan De Fuca Ridge | depth 2182 m m
AGCGGACGGTCGTTATATTTGAGTTCGCTGAGCAAGAAATGCGTGAAGGGCGAGTGCCCCGAGGCCTTGTAGTCATCATCCACGTATTCGATACCACCGGCGGCCATGATCTGCACGCTCTTCTTCTGTGCAACCTTCTGGTAGTAGCGATCGCTGTCGATTGCAGGCGGCAGGCTACGGGTGCCGCTGCGCAACAGACTACCGCTGAAGCAGGAGTCGGCGATCAGCAGGGTGTGGCGGCCGCGGGCGGCGATGGTGTTCAGTTCATCGCGGATGGTGGAGTTGCGCAGAAAAGTGGTCGGATCCGTGCCCGCCGCATCCACCGGCACCCAGTAGCCACGGCGGGTGTCCGGGTCGAGGAAGCCGTGACCGGCGTAATAGACCAGGATGTTGTCGTTGGGCAGTACCTCGCGGCTAAGTTCGTTGAGGGCGATGAGGGTTTCCCGCCGGGTGGCATTTTCCAGCAACACCACATCGTCGAAGCCATAACGGTTTTTGAGCATATCGGCCATGGCACGCGCGCCGGCCACGGCGGTACGTAGGTCGGGCCAGCGTCCTTCAGGATCACGGTAGTCGTCATTGCCCACCACCAGCGCCCGGTAACGCCCGGCGGTGAAGGGCAGTTGCGGGGCCTTCGGTGCCGCCGTGAGGCTGATGCCGCGGCTGCCGGCCACGGCGCTGCCGATGCCAGCAGACAGCACGGCCAATATCAGCAGGCCAACCTGCCAGTATTGGCGTCGCGAGGATTTGTTGCAGTTCCACTTCATAGCGTTGCCTCAAGGGGGCTTGCCCAAATGCCATTAGTAACGACGGTTTTGTAGGTTGGCGGTGAGCCTGCGAACCCCAACATTGCGGGTTTCGTTGGGGTTCGCAGGCTCACCACCAACCTACAATAAACAGGAAATCAGGCTTAGTTAGTACCATTCGGGCAATACCCCGATGTTGCTGTGTTATCGGTCAATCGCCACCACCAGACCACCGCTGGCGTGAAATGTCATGTCGTCGCTCGTCTGTCCGGACAGTGTCCACTGATAGCGGCGTGCCGGTTCCAGCACCAGCGTAGGAAAATGCGCACGTGGCTGCCGGGTGTCGATCTCGGCCACGGGCCGGATGCCCTCTGCCGCCACCAGCGAGAGGCTCAAATGATATCCCTTGGCCATCTCGACAGGCGGCCAGTCAAGGGTCAGCCCGCTCGCTGCTGCATAGTGTGCACGCAGACCGGCAAAAGGCAACGCCCGACCCTGGGCGGCATGGAAAAAACCCATCCCCGGTAACTCATCCGCGGCCGGTCGCAGGACCACATGCGGCTGATCCTGATAGCTGACCACCAGCGGCGCCGGCGGAGGGGTCAGCGAGGGGATAACCAGCAGCGCGACGGCAAAGGCCGCCGTCGCGGTAACCGGCACTGACAGCCAGGCCGGGGGGCGCCAGGCCAGCAGACGCTGCCAGGGTGTGGGTCGCAACGTCTCGGTGGGTGTAGGGCCGGGCGGTGGCGCCTCGAGGTGGGCGCGCATGGCCTCGGCATGGGAGGCGTAGTGCAAGGCAGCCTTGAGGGTCGCATCATCCTCGGCCAATTGCGCCGCCAGCTCACGCTGACGCTGTGGGGGCAGCCTGCCGTCCACGAAGTCCGCCACGGTTGCCTCTGACAGGGAGGATGGTGTTGTCGGCAGTAGCGCGGCGGCCAGGTTCGCGCTGAGATTGCCCAGATAATCGACCTGTTGCCGGCACTGGCTGCAGACACCGAGATGATGCCGCAGGGCGCTGTGTTCCTCGGCGGCCGGGGCCTCCACATAGGCGGCGAGTTGTTCCAGGCTGGGGTGTGCGTCGCTCATATCATTGACTGCCTTTGCTGCTCGGTGCTTGTGTATGGAAGAGACGGGCACACGGAGGAAATTTGAAATTCATCGCCGCCTTCATGCTTCCTCCAGACCACTGAGGCGGGCGAGCCGCGCCACCGCCTTGCGCCGGAAATAATAGAGCTGCTGGCGATCCGTCTGCGCCGCGGGCACCCGCTTGCTGAGAGGAATGTCCAGCTGACGCAAGGCGGCGAGCACGTCCTCCGCTGCCTGCTCCTCAATGAGCATGGCCTCCAGCACGAACTGTTCGACAGCGGTCAATTGCCCCCAGGCCTGATGCAGGCGGGCCTGGGCATCAAGCTCGTCGGGGGCCAGATCCTCCCACGGCAGGTCCGCCTGATGGGTGTCGCCTGCCATTTCCCCGTCACTGGCACCGAGGCTGCTCAGCGAGACCTCGCGAGGCGGATCCAGCAGATGCAGCCGGTGGCGCCGAGTCAGTTCCACCACGATGTGCTGCACCAGTACATCCACCTCATCTTCGGAGCGACCCAGGCGCTGGGCGATGAGGGCGCTGTTCTCGCCCTGGCGCAGACGGTGGAAGATCAGCGCCGCGTCGGGTGCCAGATCCTGAATATAGGTGGGAACGTGAGCGCGGCGGCCCAGTCGCCAGTCCTTCCAGCGCTCGTAGAAAGACAGCGAATTGGCGATCTGAAACTGGTAGGCACCGAGGCTCGCGCCATCGCGGCCCTCGAAGCGCCGCAGGCGCTCCGGCCGGGTGAGTTCATCCAGCATCCAGCCGTAGCTGGCATTGCCCCATTCGCATAACGGCAAATTGCGGCCCTGAGAGAAAGACGCACTGGGCAGGGTACATTGAAAACGGTAATGATTATCGTGACAGAAACGCGGACAAAAACGCTCGGTCTGGTAACGAATCATGGGCTGGGCAATTTCGCCGACCCGTCGCTGTGCGGCACGATCACCGTTGGCGGCGTGCTGGGCCAGCTCCCGGTCTTGGGCGGGGTCAGTGATCTGCGGCTGGCTCTGCGGTTGATGTTTCATATACTCATGAAAAAAAGAGGCTGTAAAACTGACGATATAAAAGAAGCGCCTACGAAAAAACGCCCGGCGCGGGCGTGTCCCAAAAGGCTAATCGGTTACGGCGGCGCAGCCCTTGAGTCGCTCAGCCATCCGGATGATAGAGAAACCAGCCGCTGATGCGATTGTTTTCCAGCCGGATCGCCAACCCCAGGGCATCGTAGGCCAGATAGGCGCCGCTCACCAGCTCGACGCGCCGGCTCGGCGGCCCCAACACCTTGAGTGGCCGGTCGGCGTCATCGCCCAACGCCAACCCGTCACCGAGCAGGGCCTGCCCGCCGCTTTGCCAGGCATTCACCAGCCGGCCATCGGCGTCCACCACCCAGCGCGCACCATTGGCGAAGCGGTAGATACTGAGGGCCTCGCCCTCGAGCCAGAAGGCGTTGCTGCTGACCGAGGCCTGCACCCGATCACCCAGCCGCGCACCCTGGATGCTTGGCGCCCAGGCCGGCGGCCTGCTGGCTAGCGTGCCGGGGCGCAGTTGCTCCACCACCAGCCGGAACAACAGGGCCTGCCCGTCGCGCTGGGCCAGGTGTGCTGCGCGCTGCCAGAGTTCATCCCTGTGCGAATTATCACCACGGGCCTGCGCCAGGGCGGCAGCATTATGGAAGGCGGTATAAATCAACAAATCGGCGGGCCACGGGCCACCACTGGGGGGCGAGGCCTCCAGACTCGTGAGCAATTGTTGGAAGCCCCTGGCGGCGCCGGCCAGATCGCCACCCCGGGCCTGAGTCATGGCCAACAGTAACCGGGTGGGCGCGTCACTGCCGAAGCGGGGGATATATTTGCCCTCCAGCACACCGCGTACCATGGGGGCGTTATCGGCCAGCAGATAGGCGAGGCCCAACAACAGATAGCTACCCCGGTGCTGCGGTTCGAGGCGCACCGCGCGCTCGAAGGATTGGGCCGCGCGCTCGGCGTATTGGCGCAGGCGCTTTCGCTCTTCGGCATTACCCCGTACCCGGCCGCGAGGTTGCAGCGGTGTGGCCTCGGGGTGCAGCTCCAACAACAGGGGAAAGAAAAAACGCGGGCCGGACAGAACACCGGCATCGCTGAGCCTGTCGCGGATATCGAGGGCCTCGGCCAGATAGGTGAGGCCGATGTTGACGTGCACGGCGCGGCTGGGGAATTCCCGCCCGTAGGCACTGAAGTCACGCCGCGCCGCCTGCCAGTGACCCGCGGCAAAGGCCTGTACCCCGAGCTGGAACAGGGTGGCCTGGGTGGCAACAGCCTCCAGCTGGGCGCGGCTGCGGGCGGCCCGGGTGCGGGCCTGAGCGCAGGCACCAGCCCCCTGCCAGGCAGGATCCTGGCGCCCGCAGGGGGCCGACCAGACACTCTCCACCCAGCGGGTAAAGAAGTCCCCGCCGTCCACCACCACGAAGGGGTCGTAACCCACCGAGGCCATCAGGACGAGTCCGTCGTGGTCGGCCTGGGCCTCGCGGCGTTCGAGGTCGGGCAGGGCCTGATCTGACATATCGAGACCGCGCAACAGGGCCTGTTGCTGTTGCGGATTCTGGCTACCCACCAAACGGAAGAACTTGTGATGCCACAGATCGTCAGCGCGCTGGTGAACCAGCTCGTGGGCGAGGACGAAGGCCAACAGGTGGTCGGCCCGCCCACTGTCGAGGGCGAGGGTGGTATCGATGGCGGCGCGGCTGAGCAGGATGTTGCCGTCGGCAAGGGAGGCCGCCCAGGGGCCTCGACTGGATTTCACCACGTACAGGCTGGGCTCGACCCGGGTACCATCCCAGGCCCGCAGCAGAGTGTCGAACACGCGCTGGGCACGGGCCACGGCGGGGTCATCATCGGCACTGATGACGAAGGGTTTCCAGTAGCCAAGGCCCTGCACCGCCGGCTGTGCCCAGACTGGGCCGCAGACCCACAGACCAAGTAGCAGCCACGGCAGCCAACGACGTCTGGCCATCGATGTTGCCGCAAGCAGCGTAGCCGCAGATGCCATCTTACCCTGTCTCCGTCCTGTTCCTGTCCCGTCCATGCTTTTCAGTAGACACGGATAGCGGATTGATTTGAAGTTTTTTCGGCGGCAAAGATTTTTTCAAATTCCCGTGCTACCGCCGTCTCCTCAAACATAACCCCAGCTCGCAGGGCAGGTGGAAAATTGAACAGAACAGGAGAAACCACAATGTATGGCAAGCCTCTTACTACCGTATTCAAACCGGATCGCTGGCGGACGTTGCTAGCAATAGCGATGCTGAGCGCCCTGCTCGCCATGACCGGTTGTTCCAACTCCAGCGATACCACGGTGACGGATTCACCCACGAAACTACTGGATCTCAGTCTGCCGGACAGCCTGACCGGCGGCACTTCCACGGTGGCGGTCCGCAACGCCATTCCCCGCGCCGCCGGCATCACCAAGACGGCCTCCACCGATGAACCCTGCTTCTACCACGGCGTGGAAGACGATGACGTGTTCCGTAACGGCTACCGCATGACCCAGTTCATGGTCTCGGCAGTGGCCACCTGGACCTGTCTGACGGATACCATCATCGACCTGTCCAAATCCCTGCCCCATGATGGTCTGATCCAGGAGGCGGAAAACGATACCAGCGCCACGGATTACGAGGCCGACGAGCCCACCCACTACAGCGTGAGCGATGACTCGGACACCCAGACCACAGTACGTGTGTACTACGGTTATGACCGCAGCAACCCACCCACCAGCGGTGACAAGCCGGGCCTGTTCATCTCTTGGAACGAGACGGCCGAGGACAACATCACGGGGCGCCTGACCATCGATGCCAGCAGTATCGATCCGGATAATCGTGACCCCGAAGACCCCGTCAACATGCGCATCGACTTCACCTACACCGACACCGCCAAACTCGCTGACATGTTCCTGCGCTTCGATACCGGCAATGCCTGGGCCGACGGCCTGCGCATCGAGGTCAGCAAGGATCTTACCGCCAGCCCGCTGGAACAGGTGTTCACCGCCCGCGGCCTGATGGACATGAAGGCGCAGTTTGCGCCGGTGGCCGGCATTACCGAGCTGCCGCAACTGCGCATGTACACCGTCGCCGACCGCCTGGGTGAGGGCGCCGCGGTGGCCGAGTTCGTGGACATGTCCCTGCCACTGGAGATCGACGCCAGCACCGGCGACCACCTGGGCAACTACCTCTTCGACAAGACCGACATCTACTTCTTCGATGCCGATCAGCGCGCTGCCGAGCCCTGGGACTGGATCGACAAGACCATCACGGATTCCCAGTACCGCGGCGGTCGCAATCTGGTGACCGTGACCGAGGCCGACATCATCAGTTTCCTCGGCCTGAGCCCCAGCTATTTTTCCGGCACCGAGTGCGCCAACGTGGGCGATGACTGTACGGAAATGCTCAATGCGATCTTCGCCGATGGTTTCGCCGGCCAGGAACAGAATCAGGGCTCAAACCCCATGGACTGGCGCAGCACCGCCATCACCAGCCCGGCCTATCTGGACAGCGTGTACCCCAACGGCTCAGACTGGGTCGGCGCCTTCGATCCGGTATTCACCCCCTGAGGCCAACCCGGCCCGCACTCAACAGCCGCCCCCTCACCGGGGCGGTTTTTTTTGCCCTCGGCCTGACCGTCTTGCGGATGGTTTTTCGTCTTGCGTCCGTATCCATTTATTAGCTACAGGCCCAGGTTTCAGCGTAATCCCGGCGGCACGCATTGAAACCGGTGGCGACTGTCTCCATAACAAACTAGTGTAGTGTCCTGAATATAATGCATATTCAGGACACGACACTAGAGGGTGAAAAAGCAAAATCAACCAACCCAGTAGCGAGGAAGTATCCATGACCACTGATGAACAGTTAGTCGAACGCAATATTCTGCACTACGAGGCCCGCCTGAAACATGTCGATGAACTCTTCGAGAAGGCCCACAAGGCAGCGGCGCCCGAGGCCAGCGAGGAACTGGCCAAACTAAAGAAGGAACGCGGAAAGCTGGCCGACGATCTGGAGAAACTCAAACAGAAATCACTGGAGGAATGGGCCAAGGAAGGTGGTCCCATGGTGATCTGGGATCTGCTCGCCGAACGCGTGGAAAAACTCGTCGAACGCCTGGAGAAATAGTTGTGGGTCACAAGACAGCAGGCTGCCCAGTCTCCGCAAGCCCAACCCGCGGACAAAAAATACCGGCCAGACACGGCCGGCATTTCCCTTCAAGCGCACCCGCTCACAGCGCTTTCAGCGTCAACTCCTCACGACTGGCCTTCACAAAGCCATACTTGGCATAGATATTCTGCGCATCCTCACCGGCCAGATAGGCCAGGAAGCGATCGGCATTCTGCAGATTGCGCCCCGTACTCAGCTTGCCGATGACATAGCCGACCTTGTGTTGCTTGTTGTAGGGCGCGGGAATAGCCACGCCCTCGATGGCGCGACCCTCGCTCTCTGCATACGCCACCTCGGTGGTCCAGACGATACCCACATCGGCCTCACCATTTTCGATCCGGTGCGGCGTCTCACGATGATGGCGTGAGGTGAACCAGGTCTTGCCCGGCACCGCCCAACAGCTCTTGCATTTCTGGCCATTGGTCACCTTGTCACTCAGCCCCAGGTCAGCCAGCATCTCCGAGCCATAGAACTTGAAGATGCCCTCGGTAAGGGGGTTGGGGTGCGACTGCACCAAGTCGTCACGCGCCAGATCCTGAGGCCCTTTGATGTCCTTGGGGTTACCCTTGGCCACCATCAGCTCCAGCTTGTTGTGGGTATAGATCATGTATTCCTGCATCTTGTTTTTCTCTGCCAGTTTTTTCAGATGCTTAAGGTTGACGCTGGCGAACAGGTCGGGATTGGGGCTGGTCTTCCGGCCGTTGATCTCACCTTGTCTGAGGATCTGCTTTTTGAGGATCTGTCCCGGCGGGATGGTCTCCACATAGACGCTCTTGATGTCCGGATGCCTGGCCTGAAAATCCTGGATCAACTCCTCCATTACCATGAACTGGTTGCCGGCCAGATACATCACCAGCTCGGCATTGTATGAGTCCTCGATATTGCCGTATTCGATCTTGCCGTCCACGTGGAAGGTTCGGTAATCATGCCCCTGTCCGGCATCCGTTCCCGCCGCCAGCACGGAGGCCGCGCAAAGTGTGGGGGCCAGAACCAGCGTCAGCGCCACGGCGAGCCATTTTTTCGTGATATCCATCGCCTACTCTCCTCAAGCTGTTTTATCTTCAGCTGGCCACGGGGGTGCTTCTACGGCGCCCTGGACTCTCACCCCCTTGCACAGGGGGGCCAGCCGTGGCCTGCCATCAACAAGTAGGACTTGCCGGGCCGGCAGAATATTCCATTTGCACACCCTTCAGTCCCCGGCAGGGCTGCCGACACTGTGTCTTGTACCGCAGAATAAAGATGCCCGGGATGCAACAGATGAATGACAATCCACAACAATTTCAGCCGTCACCCGCCGACCGCCCTGATCTGGACTGGAGCCAAGTGCGTGAAACGGTGATGATGCTCAATCTCGCCGTGGCGCAGATCAGCAACGCCATGCAGGATGGTGACGAGTCCGTAAAGACTCTCACTGAGTCCTTTACCACCATGATGGACAATATCGGCGCCATACAATCCATCGCCAATACCCTGCCCGCGGAATCCAACCAGCAGGACAGCATCACGCAGAATTGCGACGCCATCTCCAGCCAGATGCAGACAGCCATCGTCGCATTTCAGTTTTATGACAAACTCAACCAGCGCCTCGGCCATCTCACCGACAGTCTGGCCTCGCTGGGCGGTCTGGTGGGTAGCCCCGACCAGCTCTACAACCCTCAGGCGTGGAAAAAACTGCAGACAGGCATCAAATCCCGTTACACCATGGAGTCCGACAAGGCCATGTTCGACGCCATTCTCAATGGCGCCAGCATCGAAGAGGCCTTGCACCTCAGCCGCACGCAGGACAAGCGTGAAGAGGAAGATATCGAGCTGTTTTGAAGGGAATAGGACTGAGCATAGGGCCGCTGCACTCGCATCAAGCCCTCAATCCGCAGGACTTGGGCCTTTTCCGTCAGACGGCGCTTGAACCTGCAGCAGGGGCCGCACGCTGCAGAGAATGCCCAGTACCACTTCATGGTAGAGGTAGAGGCTGGGCTCCAGCGCTGGCAGGTCTTCATCCTCGGGCACAAACAGGGGCAGGATGGTATCCACTTCGGGTACCACCATCGGCTCGGCACCATCGAGGTGGGCGCGAAAGGTATTGAGTAATTCAGCCATACGCTTCAGGGCCGGGCCGTCGAGGGTGGTGGGCGCGAGCGGCGGCACCTCACCGTCCAGCATGAAATCCTCCCACTCCATCAGGTCAAACATAAATTGCCCGGCCTTGAAATAGGGATAACGCGACAGGGCGGCCAACAGTTGCTCTGCGCGCGCCGGATGTTGTCGACGAAACCCCAGCCCGCGTCGGGCAAGGGTACAAAGCACAGCGCGTAACCAGTCATTGCCACGCTGCAGGCCAGCCAGCAGGGCCAGGTCTTCCAGTGGCAGTTCCTTCGCCTGTTCTATTGACGTCATTCAGTGTTGCCTGAGGTTATTTGGGCCGACTTTATTCGATGGATTCACGCTTGGCGCCATGGTAGCAGAATGCCCCCAGGCCCTGCAGCGTTGCGTCCCTACGGTAATGCTGTCGCCGGTGGCTACAGAGGGCGTGTGGTGACGTAGTTGGCGATCTGCCGCAGCAGCGCCTTGGCCTCATTCTCGGGGATGAAGGCCAGATCCTCCTCGAAGCGTCGCACGCCCTCATGGGCCAGACGGTCGGCCACTTTCACCGCGTACTCGATGGAACCCACCTGGTGCATCGCCGCAAGGATCTCCTCGGCATCCTCGAAGCGTTTTTCGGGGCGTGACAGACGGATGATGTCCAGCAGCCGCTGGCGTCGCTTCGGCGCAACCTCACGGAAAAGGTGAATCATCATCACCGTCCGCTTACCCTCCAGCAGGTCACCCAGGGGCTCCTTGCCGTAGAGCACCTCATCACCCAGCAGGTTGAGCACATCATCCTGAATCTGGAAGGCGATGCCGATGAGGCGGAAGGCCTCGGTGAATAGGTCCAGTTTTCTGGGATCGGTCTCTCCGGCGCAGATGGCGCCCAGGCGGCAGGGACTGATACAGGTGTACCAGCCGGTCTTCTTGGTGCTCATCTCGAAATAGTCTTCGTCCCTTTCCGGCACCGCGAGGTGTCGGATCCAGCCCAGCTCGATGGCCTGACCTTCAACGGTCTCGCGGCACATGTGCATGATCTCGTGGATCAGACCGAGAGTACGCGCCAGACCCAGGGTGGGCAGATTGGAGAGCACTGCGTCCACCGCCAGCAGGTTCATGGCATCGCCGGTATTGACCGCCAGACCGATGCCGTGGGCCTCGTGCAGGGTGGGCTCATTGCGACGATGGGTGGACTCATCGGCAATGTCGTCGTGCACCAGGAAGCCATTGTGAAACAGCTCCACCGCGGCGGCGGCGCGCACGGCATCCTCGTCGCGTCCGCCCAGGGCGCAGCAGGTGGCGATGGTCAGGGTGGGACGCAGGCCCTTGCCCTCGCGGGCGGGATATTCGCGCATCAGGTCATAGAGCTCGGCCTTGGGTTCACGGTCGGGGACGATGCGCTGGAATTCGACGCTGACCCGCTCCTTGCAGGCCTGCATGGTCTCCATGAGATCGGTGTCGGCGACATCGGCAAACTGCCACCAGGGCTTACTCTGGTAGCCGTCCCACAGACTACGGGCATCGGTGTACACGGCGCCACCCACGGTGCTGCTGGCCTTGGCAATGTCTTCCGCGTAACGGTTGTCCAGATAGTCGAGAGCATGCCAGCCGGTATTGCGGGTACGCTGGGGATTGCGGGAACGGGTATCGGCGGGCAGCTCGGCGGGACGCCCCCACCGCTGGGGATTCCGGTCCCGATAGCTGCGCCACAGGCCTTGCACCGCACGCAGGCCGGAGCCGCGCTGGGACAGCACTTGAAAGGTGCGCCAGACGGCGAGCACCTGTTCACGCTCACCACGCACATCCAGGCTCTGCGCCCACACCTGGTCAATGGGCTTGCGCTCCAGGTCGAACAGCAGATTCATGGCACGATCGTCGAAATAGACCTCGACATGAGGTACCTCACCATTGGGCCCGGTGACCACCAGCCGACTGTGGTCGGCACGCAGCTCGCTGCGACTGCCGTCACCGAAGTGCAGGCCGAGGATGATCTCACGAAGCTGGTCCGCGGCCGCTGCTATCACCGCCGGAGCGCGGCGCGAAAGCTCATCGACGGTTGCCTTTAACAGTTGGGCGGCGGTATCAACAGTCATCGGCGCCCCCAGCAAACTCGGCAATACCATAGGTATCGAAGGCGAAATGCTCACCACTGATGCAACCTTCCACATGCACCGGGCCAATGACCTCGTGCACGCTGAAGGGCCGCAGACTGGTCTCACTGGGAATCACCACGCGCGCTGCGGCATCGCAGTGGTAGTCATAGGTCACCCAGTCATCACCCATGCGTGCGGAAATCATCAACTGCTGCGGAATGGGCTCCATGGGCGGCACACCGAACAGGTTGGACAAGGCCGGCACCTGCTGCACCTTGTCACGCTGCAACTGGCCGCGCACCGCGAAGGTGACACAGCGGCGCGGAAAATGTCGGCGCAGGCGGCCATTGCGCCAGACCATCACCGAGCCGGCCGCCGTGTCCCCCGGCCCACGGGGTTGAATCAGGGTGAACACAAAGGCCGTCGGCGGTGGCCGGTCGGTGGCGCCGCCGGGGTCATTGGCGAAGCCGAACACCCAACCCCCCAATTCCGGCCAGCCCCAGTAACCACGAACCCTTTCGTGATAGCCGATGGCCTCCACGTTATCGAAAGTTTGATCCTTAAAGGTCCAGCGGCCGCGGGCGATGACACCGGTCTCTGATTGCCAGCGCAGATGCTGGTCGGGGGCGAACCACGCACATTGGCTCGTGCAGGGCCGGCTGCTGCGCGCCAGCTGCAGTTCAACCGCGGGGCTGGTGGAAGTGGACGTCAGTGACAGAGATCCCGGCGTGTGTGTTGCATGGGGCTGCCGGAAGGCAGACCACAACGGCGTCGACGTTATGGTGTTGAACTGACTGGCACACCAGCCTTCACCGCGCTTATGCACCAGCAGGATAGACGTGCAGCGGGGCTCTGCGTCCTCGGCCTCGAGTCCCGGACCCAGCCAGGCCACATTGGCCACCATGCCCAGTTCGTGATCACGTGACAAAAACGCGTAGTGAAGCCAGCGGCGCTCCAGCACCTTACGCAAACGGACTCGGGGAAACGGGCCTTCAGGCCCCAGGGCAACGGCAGCTTGTCCGGAGCATAACGCGGATCGGGGGCGCAGGTTGGCCGGCATTACTGCAACACACTCCAGTTATATTGAAAAAACAGCTGATTACATCAATCGTGCTGAGTTTTTTAGATTTATTTGCGACGCGCACTACTAGTAA
>VAPL010175987.1_pt1 | contig 12325 bp, 8 predicted proteins | sample 3395061 | NCBI WGS metagenome assembly VAPL01 (sample SAMN08290444, study PRJNA428436) | hydrothermal vent metagenome | isolation source: Deep-sea hydrothermal vent chimney 2 | place: Pacific Ocean: Juan De Fuca Ridge | depth 2182 m m
CCTCGTTATGGCTTCTATTCTCAAACAGCCTCCTCGCTCCTTATGGGAAAACCAATACTTATTGATTTTACAGCATCAGTATATCATTTCAAAATATATCATCTTAACCTTTGACAGGAACGTGTACTAAGGAGCGAGAATTTAATAACTTCCGGATCTTGACTTGTCATTTTATCCGTCTTCTACGTTACAGAAACAGTTGTATACACCCATGCGCCTATTCCTACGCAGCTTATGCAATCACTATCTGCCATGCTTTTGCAACTTTTTCGGTACGTAGTTTTCTATGGGTGTCCCGCCAAGATTCAATCCCAATCGAGTTTGAGTAACATTGTGAATACGTTTATCTACAAACTCCAGCGATTTAGACCGCACCAAAAAGGTGTAAGGTTGATCCTGATAAAGAATCTTCTCCGCAGTGTGCCACAAGTCCATGCGTTTATTTTCATCCACAGTTGCACGAGCCATTTCAATGATGTTATCCAGTTCCGGGTTACTGTAACTAATGCTGTTATTTCCACCATCGGCAATCTGGCTGCTGTGAAAAATCTGATACAAATCACTCTCAATAGAACCACTCCAACCCAAGGTAATGGCATCAAAGTCTCGTTGCTTCAACATATCAAGCATGACTGACCATTCTGTTGGTTTTGGTTTTAGAAGAATACCTGCTTGGGCAAATAAATCCCTGAGTAATAACACCATCCGCTGGGTATCTTCCCTGCTCTGAAAATAAGCAAGTTCAAAACTAAATGGTTTACCTTGTTTATCCTCAATGATCCCATCGCCATCGCTATCTTTAAAACCCGCTTGTTTAAGTAAATCTTCAGCTTTTTCCAAGTTGAAATATCGTGGCTTGAGCTTTGAATTATGTTGTTTACTCAGAGGGCTAAAAGGTCCGAGTGCTGGTTCAGCATAGCCCAGGTAAATTTCATCAATAATACGTTTTCGGTCAACAAGATATGTCATTGCTTCACGCACTTTTTGATTCGAAAACGGAGTCGGTTTGCCTTTTCTTTGTTGATTCCAGCCTATATACGAATAGCCCTTAACTGGACTCATATATTCAAAATGACTGGCTTTTCCCTGAATTTGTCGATCATCCAGTAATTTTTGATATTCGCGGGGACGGGCGGTATAACTATCAATCTCTCCATTTCGAAACGCAGTCAAACGTGCGCTATCATTTTCTATCACACGCCAGAGCAGTTTATCCAAGGAGGGCTGCACATCTCCCCAATAACGCTGATTTCGTATCAATTCAACGCGCCCCCGATCAGGTCGCCAGGATTTCGGATTTTGCAAACGATAGGGGCCAGAGCCAAGCAATAAACCTTTCGACTGATTAAATTCATTGGGGGTTTCCAGATACCCGGCATAAAAATGCTTTGCCATAATAGACAATCCGCCAGCTAGAGCCAACGCATTATAATAGGGTTCTTTGAACTCGAATATCACTTCATGAGAGTTCTTGGCAACCACACGTTTGATCTTGCTGTAATAAGCACGCTCACGCGGAGCCTGAATCACCGGATTCATAATGAACTCGTAACTAAACACCACATCGTCGGCTGTCAGCGGTTCACCATCAGAAAACACCACATCATTACGCATCTGAAAAGTAAACGTCAGTCCATCCTGGCTGGTTTGCCAGGAACGAGCAATTAAGCCTTGCCATTCCAACGTGTCTGAGTCGCGCGCCAGCAACGACTCTTGCACATAACCCTGTATCGTTGAAGAATAGAGATCCTGGCTGATAAATGGCGTAATGGATTTCAAATTGACCCCAAAAGCACTCACTAACCAGTCGCCTTCGGCATAATCGGAGTGACTGGAAGCCTTGGCAGCACGACTGAATATTGGAGCTATCTCACCATTTACTCCATCTACGGCAAGCGCACCGGTTCGACTGCCTAATGAGGTTGAGCGTGAAATAGACTGTTTGAGCTGACGAAGATCGCGGGCCTGCTCCTGCATGGTTTGATTCATCACAGACAGTTTTGACCATTGCCTGTCAATCTGGTACATCAGCAATAACAACATGAGCAATACCAAGCCGATTGCTGCCAGATTGATAAAGTCTTTACGAGTGAAGTGATTATCCATAAATTATCTTTGTTGCGCCATGTGCACAACAGTCGCCCTCAAGCAATAAGATTTTCCATCACAACTATTCACCAAATAAATGATTGTCAATCAACTCGCAAAAGCAATGAGTAATCAACAAATGGATTTCCTGAATACGAGGCGTAGAACTTGATGGCACACGTAATTCAAGATCATCCTCACCAAGTATTTGAGGTAACACCCCTCCATCTTTTCCAGATAAAACAAGAATCACAAGGTTACGGCTCTGAGCAGCTTTGATTGCCTCAATAATATTGACTGAGTCGCCACTCGTCGTGAACGCTACAAGAACATCATTAGGTTGACCAATTGCTTTAATCTGGCGAGAGAAGATTTTACGAAAATCATCATCATTTGAAATCGAGGTAATGGTCGAAGTATCTGTTGTCAATGCAATCGCTGGCAGCCCAGGCCGATTCATTTCATAACGATTGAGCATCTCAGATGAAAAGTGTTGTGATGCACTGGCAGAACCACCATTTCCACAGCAAAGAATTTTGTGACCATTGAGTAAACAGTTAATCAGCATTTCAGATGCAGTGCCAATTGAATCCGCCAACAAGGCAAGACTATCCTCATTGGCTTGCTTGTTTTGTAAAAATTGATTAGTTATTGTTTCCTGAGGAGCAATCATCGTTTTTTACATCATTTGAATTTGAATCAGGCACGAAAAGCGTCTTCTATCCAATGAATAGTCGGCACAGGATCTGCTGGCGTAACGGTGATAACATCAAGTCGAACTTGTTTAGACGGTGGATTTTGCGCCAGATATTGCTCTGCACAACGAATAATCCTTGCCTGCTTGCGCGCATCAACTGATTCTGCAGCTAGCCCATAATCCGGATTGCTGCGATAACGTACTTCCACAATTAACAACATCGTTTCATTTTCTACGATGAGATCAATCTCACCTTGTCGAGTGCGATAATTGCGAGTGACAAGAGAATATCCCTGCTGTTGTAGAAAACTACAGGCTAGTTGTTCAGCAGAATTGCCTCTGCTTAATCGTGACCAATCAAGTCTCAATTCAATGCATCCCGATTCAACATCAGCGTTGTTTTATCTCAATGGTGCATACAACGCACCTTAATATCAGGAGACTGTCCGAGAATAGAAGCCATAGCGAAGGAAAGTGGTTTTGAGTCCATTTTTTCGATTAAATGAGGCGAATACTTGCTGTATTTAACGAATTTAATCGGGAAAACAGGCCAAAATCCGCTTTTCCGCACTAGGCTTTCTATTCTCGAACAGACTACTAGTACAACTAGTAGTCTTTCAATGTGATATTGCCGAGTATAGGGAGTTGAGAACTGGTTAGCTGCTAGGCGCACGAGAGTAGGGCTAGCAGGCTAATCAAAACGAGTGCAACAACGCAGATGACCATTTATCGACTTTCTTTACCCGTCAATATAACGTTGAAAGACTACTAGTATCAGTCAAAGTAGAATTAATAGCCAGGATTTGGATTCAAACGCTCTAACCAGGGTTTCTGTTCTAAGCCATGACTGTGTTGTTTTTGTGTTGATGTTTCTTGTTGTTGATCCAATGGCAGCTCAGTTTGGGTTTCCGCTTTCAGAATCGGTCCAGCGCCAAGTGATTTAACATTTCCTTCTACAAACTGACCACAGACCAGTTGCCTGCGAATAAAGTTATTCTCATCCAACCACAGTCTACCAATTTTCCCTGACATGCGCTCATTCGGACTTTGTTGCAATTTTGGTAACTCTGACATGAGATTGTAGCTGTCGTATCCCAAATTAAATAACGGGATATTCCGCGTTGCAATTTGATGCTGGGAAACAATTTCTTGTTGTACCTCCTGAAGACTCTCATCAAATTGTGAAACATTTCCACAAAATACGATCCCTGACAAATCTCTGTCCAAAGATGCATTCGGTTTCCCCGAATAAACTTTGGAAGTGCTATAGACTGCCATATTTCCTACTCGATAAAAATCCAATAAGGGGCGGATAATACGCGCTTCTTTTGGCTTGGCCAGCATAAATAGCATATCAGCATCACCACGGGGCCTGGGAGTAAAATCAAGCTTACCGACTTGACTCTGGATGCGTCTGCGCCGACTCATACTTTCATCAAGATTCAACAATGCAGAAATAGACTTGATTAATTCCTTAGGATTGGATGTATAAGTAACAGTCTCAAGTGTTATTCCGCCAATTGCTTCCCAATAGTCAGCAAACAATTGACCCGCTCGTTGTCCTAAATTTGTTTCTGGAACGAACACCAGAGCTTGTCGATGTCCATGCTGCCAAGCCAGTGCTGCCGCCTGTTCAATTTCATCCCTCGGGTTTAATCCAAACTGGTATAAGTCTTTTCGGGTAACCCCTTCAAGCTGATTAAGCGCAAGTATGGGTTTATCCAGCGAATTCGAGGTCAGCAATTGCTGAATGGTTTGCTTTTCTAACGGACCAATCATCAACTCGGCCCCATCGCTTACTGCATGCTGGTAGGTTTTTGAAATATCCCCAGCTGTACTATCATAAAATTTAATCTGTGGAGTCATCTTCCCAAGCTGCTCATTACGTGCAGCTAAAATACCTTGCTTAATCGCATGAGTTGCAGCTGTATAAGGGCCGCTGTGCGGTAAAATAACCGCTATCTTCGATGGAACATTAAACAGTGTCCGTTCCTCAATTTCTAAAGCATTCGCACTGTAAACTGCATGATGACCTGGATATTGATCACGCCAACGTTGCAAATAGCGCTCTCTCTCAATAGAATTCAGCAAGGTCTCCTTAGCAATCAAAGCATAATCAATCCAGCCTCGAAGCGTCTGTGGAGCTGAGCTACGATGATGTCGCAGCATTGTAGTTTTCATCTGTGCCAATGTTTTGCTAATGCGTCGATTATTATGTTCAAATGCCTTATCTTGATCCAGAAATTTGCTCAGCTGAATGCGCTCTTGAACTGAGTCAAAATTCTTACCCAAGGCTTCGAATGCTTTCACCTTCAAGATATGAAACAACTGTTTTTCTGGTCGGGCAAGCAAGCCTGGAGAAACTTGATCCAATTCACTCAACGCCTTACGATAATGCTCTAAACCAATCTCTGCTTTTCCATATAACAAATGGTACAACTCGCGTTCTCGAGGATTCAACAAGGATACATGGATCTTGGCGGCAATCTTTTGTGCTTGCTGGTTATCTCTAGATTTCAAAAACAAATCCACTGCACGAAGCAATAATTTGTCTTTGGCTGGTGGTTTTTCATTATTGGCAAGTTCTAAATAAATCTTTGCTGCTCGCTGATTTTCACCGGACTGCGCCAATTCTCTGGCTTGCAAAATCTGATTTTGTGTTGGCGTATTGGATTTACTTCCAGTTGATGCACACCCACCTAGAAGAGTGACAACACTTGCTATGGCGATAAAACGCAGGATTATTATTTTCATGTTCGGTATTATAACGGTTATTTTGAAATAAGCGGTATGCTGATCATTTTTTTATGGTGGACAATAGAATGCTCAATATATCTTCTGTGCTTAGGAGTGAGGATTTAATAAGTTACCGATGTATGGCACAGCATGTTGATTTCACAGAAGCACCCATAAAATGGGCGCATAGCAGGCTACGCAACTATTTTATGAGTGCTTCTGTGGGATCAAAAGGCAAGTCAACATCAGGAAGTTATTAAATCCTCACTCCTTATTAAAGATACACAGAATCAATAACATGATGACTCACGAGTAATCCATCGTTATATTGATGATTACAAGAAATCGATAAGCGACCATTTGCTGCGTTGAACTGTTTTTCATTAGCTGGGCTAGTCCGTGCTCGCGCGCCTTGCAGCTAACCACTTCTCAAGTCCACCTTCCCCCATCAATCCTAAGTTGTCGCAGTACTAGCATGCAAACAATCCTGAATCCGTTCCCAGACTTGCCCTGTATTCGCATACAAAATACCGTGATTATTTGCTGGAATCTGGATTAACGTTGCGTCAGCAGTGGTTAACTGCTCATACAATCGCAGCGCGCTGGATGGATCAACAATAGGATCATGTTGTGCTTGCAGTAAAGCGACTGGGCAGAAAACATGTTTGAGTTTCTTCTCTAGTTCATCAATCATCTGTCTTAACTCATAGAGCGCACTCACCGGCACGTGTCTGTAATTAATATCTGGATGCTCTGTATCATTGAGCACAAAGGCTTTTATTGCATCTTTTGTCGCTACCCATTGAGTGAAACGATTCACTCCATGCAGTAACGAAATTAACATCATATTGGGATTCTGAAATTTAAGCGGTACACACACAGCTGCAACACTCATTATTTTCTCAGGCCGTTCTGAAGCCAATAATAGTGCAAGTGCACCACCTGTTGAAAACCCCACCAAATGAATATGCTCAACCATACCCGACAGAATATCATATGCGCGTTTGACTGATTGATACCATTCATGTCTGCCAACTGATGCCAGTTCCAGGGGTGTGGTGCCATGTCCTTTTAAGCGTATCCCCAACACTGTATATCCTATTTCAACCAGAAACTCTCCCAACGGTTTTACCTCTGCTGGAGAAGCGAGCAATCCATGAATCAGTAATACTCCGTGCCGACTGGGTTTGTTTTGCGGTTCTAATAAAAATGGCGCAGGATTTTGAGTAGCTGATTCTTTTATTTCTTTTGAATCATTGCCGTCTGCGAATGTATCTATGCCGTCATACTCAGGTTGTGGAGCATGCTCAATATCCCATTGCAATAAAACCATTTCATCGTCAAAACGCAACTTCGCCAGCTGTGCTGTATTTACACAGGTGACAGTTACCTGAGCGTTATCAATTGCCAAACTGATTTCACCGATTGCTGCAACTTCGTTAGCATAAACTGCTATCAAATTTTCCATGCGAATTTCATCAACACTAAATGCTTGTTCTAATTTGGGTAGTAACAGATACTCGCTACCAGTATCACTGATTAGTTGATTGTCTATAGCCATGTTGATAAAGCGCTGTAGACCTTTCGTAATTCCATTGAGTAAATAACCATAAGATGCTGGATTTCGCAGGCTGTCGTGCAAAATCACTGTTGACTGTTGCTGTAACTGTTTGAGCGCCAGATACAAGGTGATATGAAATATTGTATTTTTAATTGATTGTTGTTTACGCTCTATACATTTCATAATCAACACTGAAGCTAAATGACTCAAATTAACAGTCACAGCTCTATACATCGAGTGCGCATATTGATCACGAATACATTCTGCGTTCCGATAAATTATCTTTGCCAACTGTTGTGAAGTCGTGTGCTTTGAATCCTGAAGATTGAATACCTGATCGATTGACGCTATATCAGGCAAAATAGCTTGCTTTAATCGACGATCTTTTTGCTCCCAACAACTTGTCATATTAATCGGATCTCCGAGATGAATGTCCATGTCGGTTTCACGCAACACAATATTACTTTCGATTAATAACTCTTCCAAGTGACGGTGCTTAATTCCTGGGTTCAGCAGTCGCGCACCCTTTAGCAAAAAGTTATCGTTGACTCGAATTGGATAGAACGTGATGTTTACCGGTACTATCAATGTGGGTTGTTGAACAATCAGATGGAAATGGTCTAAATTATCCAACTTAAGCTGGCCCATCCAGTATTTTAACTTTTTGTGGTCATTGCGCTCAAAAGCATAGTTAACAGCCTCTTTAAACATCTCCAGGCAAATACCGAGTACAGCAGCGCCAGTATGTTGTTTGCGCCACTGTTTACCGGTACGAGAATAGATTTTATAACCGTCATCTGAATGAACAACATGACGATTTTTGACCATTCCACCTTCAGGAAACACAATGGCTTTACGTCCTCGTAATATTTGAGTCGCCAGTAGCGGCAGTATTAGGGAATAATCATGTGGAACCCCGCCAACTTCTAGTAAATAACGAGCAAACACATCATCACCTTTAAAAAACTCACTGTGGGTAATTGAGCAGCAAACAGCAGCTGTTTCTTCATAAATCAAATACTGAGGAATAAACGTTTCAAATCGAGAAAAGTGATTAATAACAAATATTTGGCCATCATTAACACTGTCTTGATCGTCATGCAATGTCAACTTGACCTTTAAAGCTGCACGCACTATGCGAAACAACTGGACAGACCACTTGTATCGCATAAGATTAATATCATACTCATAAAAATCTGAGCTTTTAAAAGTATCAAGTATCGATTGTTTTTCTGACATGTTAATTAAGACTCTCTGATTCGTGTCTAATATATGTCATCTACACCTAACCCTCCATACCTCACCAGTGGATGAGCCCTCGCTTAGGAACGTGCATGGAATAACGTGACTCCAAGTAGCTCAGCGATCATCTCATCAACTGGTGACAAATGCGGAATTAAATGTACAAATTATAAAATCATCATTTCTTAATTATACTCTTCGTACATGAATTTTTAGTATTTAGCGTACCGTAGGTACGTTATTTATTGTGGTGATTATGGCGATAAACCTTAACTGTAGTCCGTTTCTACAGTTAAGGTTTATCGCTCTACATCTACGATCTGTGTTAATGACACACAAGTTGCGCGCACTGGATCATGTGTGAAGAATAATTAACAGACATAAAAAAAGCCGAGGGCATAACCCTCGGCTTTTTCTCTAAGACCTAATGCTAAATTCGCATCAGAAAAATATTCTTACATGAATATTGGAATTAGAGGACCATTAACAATGGCCATGTGACGATCACCAGAACCTTCTTCATAGAAGAATAACATTCCAGCCATACGACTATCTGGATCATAAATAATGTCAGACATACGCTCGATTTCCCAAGCAGCATCTCCAGCAATTACTTCGATTTCAGCAGTTTCACCTGGTGCAATTGCAGTATCAGGTGAAACAGAAAGACCTTCTGGAGCCAGAAGATTTTCTGGATACTCAGCTTCATCGACAGCAACATCAGCATTCAGGAAGCGGATAGATCCACCCATGAATTCACCCAGACGTACTGCTTCATCAGCACCATTGTGTACAGAGACAACCATTCTCATGGCACGTCCAGGTACACGATAAGTTGCTTCAGTCATAGTGACATGAACGTCACCAGTCGTGTTTTCACTTACTGGGATTGAACGAAACTTACCAGCTTGCAGCGGAATTGTTACAGGAAAATTGCTGTTAGCAGAATTGTAGCTGACTAACACAAGAGCTAAGGTACCAATCAAAAAAGCCAAAGTGACTTTTTTATCTGTTGGTGTAATCAACTCTTTTGCACGCCCAGCTTTAATCATATGCATACGCGGTATAAAGACTGGTCTACGAACCCACCAAACAATCCATGCAATACCTACGATGTACCAGATAGTATGCCATGCATAGATGGTGCTTAACTGCCAATCTTCAAGATCAAATGTCTGACCTGTCAAAGCAGTGATTTCATTTGTGAAATCACTCATTGAACCATTAATCGTTGCCCACTTACCAGGCCCGATAACAGGTCCGCCACCATCAACATTAATCATGGTGTGAATATGCCATTCACCAGGACGACGTGCTTTCAATACAACTTTAAAGTCATATGAATTGCCAAGATGCAGCTCTACAGAACGCGGAACAATCTTGTCGCCAATATATGATTCTTGTCGAATAAATACTGGTCCTGGAATACCGATGTTCAGGAATGATGTAGTTGGCAGATTAACTGATTCTGGCCAATCATGGAATACATACATTGTACCTGTAATATCCATTGTTTCATTGACATTCAGTTCATCTGTTGACCAGTTCAGGTCATACCACATGATTGTACGCATACGCATGAAAGCAGCCTGGGATTTTTCCCCATGTGCAGATGCAGTTGGCGCATAAAAGCTACTGACTGCGAGCGTCAGCAACAAACCAAAGAGTGACATCTTTGCCACACTTTTCTTGATTATATTCATAAATCCTCCTCTTGATAGAGAATGTTGGGTTTTATTATATTTAACTATCTGCAATACAGACAATTACTTATAGCTGATGGATAAACTTGATAGTTGAGAACCAACGTCCCATGAAATGCCACCAGAAGTAGATCAAGATACATACGAATGCTGAGAAGAATGCAGATACTGGAGCAACGTCCTTACCGAACGTTCTCAACGTACCTTTCTCTACCATACGAATATACTCAGGAGTACCAGTTCGCACATAATGATAACCTTGTAAGTCAGCAACTGACATCAAAACACCATTATATTCAATTGGTAAATGCAATCCAGCGATCAAAGGCCAGTTTGTCGGGTAGAAAAGCAGCCCCCACAATGTTGCACCAAAGATAGATGTTGCAATATAGCTACCAGTCAGTGCTAGCACTGCGTCAAGGCAGATTGCCATTGACACTTCTGATGCAGGGAATACGAAGTTAACTGGGAAATAAGTCCAACCCCAGAAATTAACGTAACGGTTTACCCATTCACCAAATAACAAGCCAAGAATACAAATAGTTGCACCCCAAGCGATCCGGAAGTTTTCCCACGCCCAAAACTGAACAGCGGCTGGAAAAGTTATCAGTACGATTGGTGTAACTGTTACCCAGAGTCGACGATCTTTCCAATCGGCCCAGAAGTCCCAATCACCCATAGTCAGCATTGCATGAACATGATATCCACCCAATACAACAAAGAAAATTACAAATAATAATACTAGATCGACCGTACGCGACGCCTTAACGGCTTCAGCGTGCGAAACGACAGCGGACTGAGTTGCGCTCATTTTTTGTTACCTCCTAAAAGGATTAATATTTTTTGATGTGTCGGGCATCCTTGCCCATTTTCAAACACAATATTTCAGTAACTTCCCTATTAATAGGTAGTTAATTAATACTAGTCAGGGCAGCACTCGCCACCGATTAGATCATCCATGTCAGTAATAATTTGAGTAACTACACCCATTACACCTAACGCAAACCATCCAAAGAACACAAATCCATAGTGAAGAGGAGCAACAAACAGCTCTTCCATCCACCAGAAAGTGTGACCCCATTCGTTCAAACCAACATTTGGGAAAATCATGAAAGGACCGATTACTACCAGCAGATATGGCAGTGAGATACCTTGATTCATGAAGTAAGGGATACGTGTATGAGCATACATGAACGCACCAATACCAGTAATAATATAGATTGGGTAAGTCATATAGAACTCAATGATGTGACTTGGAGTAAAGTCAGTATCACGAACAATAGTTTGATGCCAAGTTCCATCTTGCTCTGTGTAGTAGCTAGCACCCCAGTAGATTGCACTACCGTAAGCTGTTAACCAGCACAGATGATGGAAATGACGACGTAAAATTTCACGCGGTGGCACTGCATCAGGATTACGTGTACGTGTTTTCCACAGATACGCAGCAAAAGCTGTTGCCAGAATAAATTCTAGTGGAATTTCATAGTACAAAATTGTCATCCAGTATTTTTCGAACTCGGGCGCAAACGAGTCAAGACCAGCACTCCAGCCATAAACACCTTCATACCAACGAACATATACATAAAATACAAAATACACGCCTATGCCGAGTACAAAGAAATTAAACTTGCTAAAAAGCGGTTTTTCCTTTGCAGCGTCAGAGACATTTGCTGTTGTTGCAGCCATAACAACCTCCTAAATTTCAAAATCACGACTCAGCTATTGCTGGTCGCACTTACAGTTTCATCCTTGATTTACGACTCTTCCATGAGTCAACTCATCCTTGATTGACAACCGACTCTTGCTGATTATCATCCAAATCCTTTAGCTTGTGAAGAGTTTACCACTCGAATCAACAGTGTCAAGATATTAGTTGGCAAATACATATATTTAGTGTGACAAATCACCGTCTAGGAATGAGGATTTAATAACTTCCGAAAGTTTGACGTAGAATTTTGGTTTCACAGGAGTGCTAATAAATTGGCGCATAGCAGAGCTATGTAACTATCTACTTAGCGTTTCTGTGGAGCCAATAGGCAAGTCAAAATCCGGAAGTTATTAAATCCTCGCTCCTTATTACTCGGAGACTTGACTTTCTCCGTCAATATCCAGCTGCACTACGCCTTTACCTACGATAAACTTACAATGTATATCTTTCTTGGCGCCTACATTTTTTTTGTCCCAGTAGAGATCCAGGTATGTCATGTGATCCGATTCAGTTCTGGTTGCTGCATAGAGATTGCCACTGAGAACTTTTTTAACCGCTTTTTTGCATGCTCGCTGACCATTGGCATTCAA
>VAPL010400378.1_pt1 | contig 12324 bp, 9 predicted proteins | sample 3395061 | NCBI WGS metagenome assembly VAPL01 (sample SAMN08290444, study PRJNA428436) | hydrothermal vent metagenome | isolation source: Deep-sea hydrothermal vent chimney 2 | place: Pacific Ocean: Juan De Fuca Ridge | depth 2182 m m
AATATCTTTTCTCGTATTGTTTCGTTTACGAAGAACCTTTCCGGTTTATCTGTTAGCTGATCTTTTGGATAAAAAGCAGGTGATTCTGGTAAGACCTCTATAATATAATCCATTACGGACTGCACATTGAAATTTTCAAGTGCCGATATTGGATAAATCTTTGCATTTGGAACTTTCTCTTTCCAAAAAGCCATTTTATCCTCTACTTCATCTTGAGAGGATTTGTCAATTTTATTAATTAACAACAGTACGGGTACTTTGGAGTTCTTTATTTTTTGGAAAAAAGTATCATCTTTTAATTCTTTTTCTCCTATTTCTACCATATATAATAAAACATCTGCATCCTGAAAAGCAGATTTTACAAAATCCATCATAGATTCTTGTAATTCATAGGCAGGTTTAATTATCCCCGGTGTATCGGAAAACATAATTTGAAAATCATCACCATTTACAATTCCTAATATTCTATGACGAGTGGTTTGGGCTTTTGATGTTATAATTGATAATCTTTCGCCAACTAAAGCATTCATTAATGTAGATTTACCTACATTAGGATTACCAATAATATTTACAAATCCAGCTTTGTGCTTCATTGATTTATCTATTAATATTTAAAGTTCAAAGATAAGTTCATTTGTTTATTATTTACTATACTTATTTTCATTCTATCATTTCAATACAAAACAAAACCCATTATCAAATAAAGAATAGTGGTAATTACTCCTCCTATTAAAGCATAGGGTAATTGGGTTCTTACATGATCTATATGATCACTTGCCGATGCCATCGATGAAATTATAGAGGTATCGGAAATAGGAGAGCAATGATCTCCAAAGATACCACCTCCTAAAGTAGCTGCAATTACGAGGATAACTTCCGATCCATGAACATTAGCCATGGGAATGGAAATGGCGAGCATGATAGCAAATGTGCCCCAAGAAGTTCCGGTAGAAAACGCTATAAATGAACTTAATACAAATACTATAGCAGGTAAAAATTCCGGCGAAAGCCAGTCCTTAGACCAGTTTGCAACAAATTGACCTGTACCAAGTTGGTTACATGCATCTCCTATGGCAAATGCAAGTAACATCAAAAGAGCCAAAGGCATCAATTCACTAATTCCTTTTAATATGAGATCTACCATTTCTTTTAGTTTCATAATTCCTTGTGCACGATAAAGAATCATCGCAACCAGAATAGAAGAAATAACTGCATACAAAACAGATGAAGATCCGGAACCTTTTCCTATAGCCAAAAAAATATGATCCCAAAATGAACTTGACTCTTCTACTTTAGACCATCCGGTAAACGCCAAATTAATTGGCATCATAACAACCATGGTTAATAATGGAATAACCATGTTAAAAGACTTGGCCTCAATTCCTTCTTTAGGTTTACAGGAGGTAATGGTATCTGAAATCATTGGTTTGGCGTTGTCATTTAAAACCTTTCCTGTTTCTCTGGTTCTTTTTTCAGCTTTAGCCATTGGGCCGATATCTTTTTTAGAAATGATAACAATAAAAACTATTGCCAACGCGATAAGGGGGTAAAAGTTATATACAATTGAACTTAATAAAACAGAGAAAGGATTTTCTATTCCCTGAGTGATTAATAATCCCATTATAAAAGCTCCCCATGCATTAAAAGGAATTAAAATAGAAGTTGGGGCCGAGCTGGAATCTGCAATATATGCCAGTTTTTCTCTTGGAATTTTTAGTTTGTCAAAAACAGGTCTATAAAGCGTACCTACAGTTAGAGAGCTAATACTTGTTTCAACAAAAAGTGCAATTCCTGTAAAGGTGGCAAGCAATTGAATAACAACTCTACTATAGCCACTCTGTTTCTTTTCAAAATAAGTAATTAAAATATTTAGTTTATTTACAAAACCTTCTACTCCTCTTGAATATTGAATAAATAATAACAAGGCTCCTACTAAGGCACTAAACATAATTGTTCTGGTATTCCCTTCCGATTTAAATACGTTTACCATAGCTTCTATAGTAGCTATAGTTCCTGTCAATGGATTCCAATCACTCATAATTAACCAGGAAAACCATATACCAAAAACCAAGGCGATGTACACTTGTTTCGTTTTTAGAGCGAGTATAATTGCAATTACAGGGGGCAAAATAGATAGGAAGCCGTAGTCGGTCATAGAAATAATTAATCAGAAATTACTAATAATAAATTGATTTGTATAAATATATAAAACTAAATAAAACTGAGAAGCCTAAAAGTAAAATAATTAAAACAAAAATTAATTTATCGGATTTGACCACGCATCAATCCAGCCTGTTCTTGATTGGTATGCACATTTACATATAAATAATCTGTTAAGAAAGTCATTTTATCTGCTTCATTTAGCAAGAATGATTTAGATACTTCAAAATCAGATGGATCTACGGCTAGAGTTTGAAAAACGGCACCGGTTTCATCTGCCATTCCTAGATGAAGATGTGCCGATTTTAATTCATCACTCATATCGAGATCATTAACATTAATTTTATAATAAAGAACAGATTCAGATGAAAGTCTTAGAAATGTAGTGCCGGTTTCACTTCTACCCATTAAAGGAGGAACATTATTGTTTGGTGATAGATCTATATCCATTGCAAAATCTATATCCTCATCAATAGAACCTCTTGCTAAACCACCTGGGTAATTGTTTGAATGAACATTTAAATAAATGTCATTTCCCTGTAATATATTTTTTTCTTGATTACTTATATTTATTGAACCTGAAGCAGTGTTACCGTTAAAAGTTCTGGCAGTTCCATCTACAAGAGTCATTGATATAATTCCGGTAGAAACCAAATCGCCTAAATGTATGTGTGCGGTGGTCAATACATCTGCATTGGCCATACCCGATATGGTGATCGAATATTTGAGTGAATTATCGCTAAATAATTCTAATGTCACCATACCTGTTGCATTACTGGAAGTGTTTGCTGGAATACTGTATTGTGCAGACAAATCGATTTGAAATGTTTCAACTAAAGTTGCGGGTGGGTTGATTGGATTTATAGGGCCAGATCCACCACTATCTCCACTACATCCCAAAAAGAGTAAAGAGGTAACAATAGCTATAAACAAAATAGAGCATAGACTGCTTCTTTTTAATGAAAATTGATTTTTCATAATCTTAAAATTTTAATTATAATGATGAAACGAGATAAAATGTAGAAAGCATTCGCTTAACCAATATTGGTGAGTTTTGATTTTTTAATACGGTTTAATATTTTAATTCTATTAAAACGGCTAGTTAGAGCAAACCAAAAATACGATAAAATATATTTATTTTTCTATTTTGCTAAAATTTAACTATTTAATTTTTAATTTTTGAAGTAGTTAGTGGATTTGTTTTATAAGACCGTTAGTATTCAGAAGGTTGTGTTTAAACAAATGAGTAATTGAAAACATTTAAATTTTCACTAAAAAACTTTTGATTATATTAGTATTTATGTTGTATATTTGCAGCCGATATCGCGGGATAGAGCAGTATTCCGTATCAAGTACAGAACAGGGTACCTACCGGTTTCTTACTTAAATAAAAAAAATAGTTAATCAGTATATCTGATTTTTAAAACATACATCGCGGGATAGAGCAGTAGGTAGCTCGTTGGGCTCATAACCCAAAGGTCGCTGGTTCGAGTCCAGCTCCCGCTACTAAATCCAAAAGCCTCTATAATTTTATTGAGGCTTTTTTATTTATTAAAAATAAGTATTAAAATTTGTATCTTTATCTAGTACATATTTTAAATAAAATACTTCTATTATGTCAAGACTCATACTATTTATTTTAGCTCTTTTCTTTTTTAAATCTGCCTATTGTCAAAATGAGATTTATGAACTTCGGATTTATGAAATGGAATTTTTTAAAGAAGCTAACATATTACATGATTATTTTGAAAAGGCGCTGATACCAGCTTTAAATCGTCAAGGTATAAACAATATTGGAGCTTTTGAAGAATCTGGTGAAAGCTTACCAAAGAAAATATACTTATTGATAGCTTATCAAAATATGCAGGCTCATCAAGAGATTGCAGATGCATTGGCAAATGACGCGCAGTTCAAATTAGAAGCACAATCCTATTGGTCAGCTCCAGCAGAAAAGACTCCGTTTAAGCGAATTGAAAGTGTATTTATTAGGTCTGTTTCAGGATTTCCTAATTTAGTTAAACCAGGAGATGATTCGGAATATTTCGAATTACGCATTTACGAAAGTCATAATGAAGATGCACTTCGTAGAAAAGTAAAAATGTTTAATGAGAGTGAGTTTGCCATTTTTAATGATATAGGACTTCATACTGTATTTTTTGGTGCAAACATTTCTGGGAATCAAATGCCTTGCTTAACCTATTTATTAGCATTTAAAGATAAGGAAGAACATCAACAAGCTTGGTCTAAATTTGGACCTCATCCTGAGTGGCAACGAATTTTTAAATTAGAAGAATATAAGAATGCAATAATTGATATTTCACGAGTTTTTTTGAAACCTTTAACATATTCACAATTATAACCCAGTTTTTTTGATTATGGGTTCTGCATCTATATTAATAAATATTACTAATTAGTTTAAACCTTTATACATTAATTGAATAAATTAGTATTATTCTGCGTTTTAAAATAGGATTATCTTATATTTGTTTTATACAATATAATGTCTCTTTTTTAAGAAAATAGAATCAAATGATGAAAAATATTATTGCAATTTTAGTATTGGTTTTGTTTGTATTTGCGTGTAATACAGGATCAAAATCTAAAGAATCGAGTAAGAAGATATCAAAAACAGATGACTCACAATGGACCTATCTTTTCGATGGTAGTAGTACAAAAGGTTGGAGAGCCTATGATGGTGAGAAATTACCGCCGGGATGGATAGCAAAAGATGGTGCCTTGACCTTTGATACAAAATTAGGTCTTGAGCAAAATTATGAAGGTGGTAAAGATATTATTTATGGATTGGAAGAGTTTGATAATTTTGAATTGTATTTAGAATGGAAATTACCAGAAGGAGGAAATAGTGGTATTTTTTACCATATTAAAGAAGGTTATGAATCAATACCCGAAATAGCACCAGAATATCAATTGATCGATGATGTGAATTATGCAAGGATTCATGATCTTACAGAGTATAATACCAGTCTTGGATATACAGAAAACCCATCTGAATTAAAACCTTTACAGCAAACAGCTTCCGATTATGCCATGCACCCTGCAGATCCAAAGAACAAAATTCTAAATCCTATAGGGGAATGGAATTCATCTAAAATTGTTTTTACACCTGAAAAAGTGGAGCATTGGCTGAATGGAAAAAAAGTGTTGGAATTTGTTCCATGGGATGAGGCTTGGCATGAAAAAAAGAATTCAGATAAGTGGAAAACTAGTCCAAATTATGGAAAGTTTAAAACCGGTTACATCGGTTTGCAGGATCATTCCAGTCCTATTTGGTTTCGAAATATAAAAATCAGGAAATTATAAAATATGAAATATGAAAAAAAGAGACTTTCTTAAAGTAACAGGAGCTATCGCTTTGGGCTCATTTATACCATCACCAGTTTGGGCATTGTCAAAAAGTGAACGATTGAGAACAGCACATATTGGAGTAGGTAGTATTGGTATGTCGGATCTTAAATCTATTTCTTCGCATGAATTGGTAGATGTTGTTGCTCTTTGTGATGTAGATTCGAATGCTCTAAAGGCTGCAAAAGAGTTATATCCTAAAGCTAAATTATACGAAGATTATCGAATTCTTTTTAAAGAAATGAGTAATGAAATTGATGCCGTTATAGTATCTACACCAGATCATTCACATGCTCCGGTATCTATGATGGCCATGGAATTTGATAAACCTGTTTACTGTCAAAAGCCGTTAACACACCATGTGGCTGAAGCACGAGCAATGCGAAAAATGGCTGAAGAGAAAAAACTAGTAACCCAAATGGGTATTCAGGTACATTCTTTCTATGATTATAAACTGGCCACCTTATTAATACAATCCGGAATTATAGGTAAAGTAAAAAGCGTGCATGCATGGTCTCCAAAAAACTGGGGTTATGACGGTCCGAAGCCTAAAGGTTCAGATCCAATTCCTGAAGGTTTTGACTGGAATCTTTGGTTGGGAACTGCCGATAAAAGAGATTATAAGAAAGATTTTTATCATCCTGGTAACTGGAGAAAAATAATGGATTATGGTTGCGGCACATTAGGAGATATGGGTGTTCATATTTTTGATACCCCCTATAATGCATTGCAGTTAGATGTTCCACGAACCATTATGAACAATTGTCGAGAACCGAATGGGTTTGGTTTCCCGGAACATAATAAAGTAACGTATGAATTTCCAGGTACAAGGTATACGGAAAAATCTTTAAAATGGATCTGGTATGATGGAAAAGGGGCTCCTGAAGATCATAAAGATCTAATGCTTCCAAATGGTGAAAAACTTCCAGATCAGGGGGCCATGTTTGTGGGTAAAAAAGGCAGACTTTTATTACCACACTTTATGCAGTTACCAAAACATATTGTGAAAGGTAAATATGTTGATTTAGATTTATCTGTTATAAAGGCTTCAGACAATTTGGGAGAACCAACAGTTAGCTATGATGCAGAAGGAAATAAGCATTACCACCAGTTTGTTGATGCATGTTTGGGAAAAGACAATGTTAGCGCACCTTTTTCTTATGCCTCAAGACTTACTGAAACAATTTTGTTAGGTGTTATTGCCGGTAGATTCCCTAATAAGAAATTACACTGGGATAGTAAAACTGCAAAATTTTCAGAAGAAGAGGCGAACCAGTTTTTAGATGGGATTTACAGAGATTTTTAAATCTTTGATTGATACAAATAAAAAAAGGTCGGATATTAATTTATCCGACCTTTTGTTTTATAATAGCTTTTCAAATTGATGTTTAGGCTTTTGTCTATCTTATAGGTATTGAACATACTCTTTGTAAAAGGGAGTATATCAATTTTTTTCATCTATTACCCATTCATAGACATTAAAAATTCATCATTGTTTTTTGTGAATTTTATTTTATCCTTAACAAATTCCATTGCTTCAATAGGATTCATATCGGCTAAATATTTTCTCAATACCCAAAGACGTTGTCTAATTTTATCTTCGTGTAAGAGATCATCTCGACGAGTACTTGATTTTACAAGATCAATAGCCGGATAGATTCTTCTATTTGATATGTTTCTATCCAATTGCAATTCCATATTACCTGTACCTTTAAACTCTTCAAAAATTACTTCATCCATTTTTGAGCCAGTTTCGGTAAGAGCAGTGGAAATTATTGTTAGAGATCCTCCATTTTCAATATTTCTTGCTGCACCAAAAAATCTTTTTGGTTTATGAAGAGCATTTGCATCTATACCACCAGAAAGAATTTTACCCGATGCAGGGGCAACTGTGTTATAAGCTCTTGCCAAACGAGTTATAGAATCTAATAATATAACAACATCATGGCCACATTCTACTAATCTTTTGGCCTTTTCTAAAACGATATTTGCTACTCTTACATGCTTTTCTGCCGATTCATCAAAAGTAGAAGCAATAACCTCTCCTTTTACATTGCGTTGCATATCGGTTACTTCTTCAGGGCGTTCATCAATAAGTAAGATCAATTGATAGACTTCAGGGTGATTTGCAGCAATTGCATTCGCAATATCTTTTAACAAAATTGTTTTACCAGTTTTAGGTTGCGCAACAATCATTCCTCTCTGACCTTTTCCTAGTGGAGAAAATAGATCGATGATTCGGGTTGAAATATTACTTCCCTTTTCAGCTAAATTGAATTTTTCATCAGGAAAAAGTGGAGTAAGGTGTTCAAATGAGACTCTGTCTCTAACGATACTCGGATTTAATCCATTGATTAAGGATACTCTTATTAAAGGAAAATATTTCTCACCTTCTTTTGGAGGTCTAACTTTTCCTTTAACAGTATCACCTGTTTTTAATCCAAACAATTTAATTTGCGATTGAGAAACATAAATGTCATCAGGTGAAGAAAGATAGTTGTAATCAGATGATCTTAAAAAACCATATCCATCTGGCATTATTTCTAAAACACCTTCACTTTCAATTATACCGTCAAATTCGAAATCTGGATCTCGATATTTACCTTGTTTTTTAAAGTCAGGATTTCTTGGTTTTTGAAATTTTTGATCTTTTTGATTATTCTGGTTGTTTTGATTATTTTGTTTTGGATTCTTCGGATGCGTCTGTTCTTTTTTATTTGAACTTTCTTGTTTTGACCCACCGTGATGCGTTTTTTTATCTTCACTAGTAGAATCTGTCTTAGCAATAGGCCTGTTTTCAGGTTTGTTTTCAACAGGTTTGTTTTCAACAGGTTTGTTTTCAACAGGTTTGTTTTGCTCAGGCCTTTTATCAACCTGTTTATTTTCAACAGGTTTACTTTGCTCAGGTCTTTTTTGTTCTGATTTTTTTTGTGGTGGATTTTTTTGCTGTGCGTTTTCTTTTAAGTCTGTTTTTTTAACTTGTTGTGTCTTATTATCAGTCTTAAAAAGCTCTTTAGTCGTGTTTTCGCTCGGTGAAATTCTTTTTCGCTTAGGTTTATTAGATGGGGTGGGTTTTTGTACCATCTGTTTTGGATTAGCTGCTTGAGCATCTAATATTTGATAAACTAGGTCTAATTTTTTTAATTGGCGAAATTTCGGTACATCGATTTTTTGAGCAATTTCTTGTAACTCTAGAAGTTTTTTCTCTTTGAGTTCGTCTATTTCAAACATCATAAATAAATGTGGATTAATTGTTTAATTTCTTTGTCAGAAATGTATAATATATATGAATAAATTTTGTAACTATATTAAGGTATTGTAAAAGAAGTGATTTACAATATTTTCGATTGATGGGACAATATTACAAAATAAAATTAATATAATAAGTTTATTTCTAAAAAAGATTAATGTATTTTTGCCATCGATTTAATAAAAATGCTACAGAGAATACAAACATTATATCTACTTATTACTGCACTATTGTCTGGCGGAATTGTTTTTTTAGTTTCCTTTTGGACTAATAATAGTGGTAAAGTTATTTATCTATTAGATATGTTTGATGAAACAGACTGGGTGTTGATTTCTTTACCTGTTGCATTTATTGTATCTTTATTAATGTCGTTAATTTCAATTTTTTTATATAAAAACAGAAAGAAACAAATTGTATTGAATAGATTCAATATAGTTGTAAACTTCTATTTATTAGGAATTATTGTATACCAATTGCTAATGATATCTGGAGAAAGTAAAATTTCTGAGAAAGGTATTGGGCTTTTTATCCCTATAATGGTCATTGTTTTTTTGGTTTTAGCCAATAAATCAATTCTTAAGGATGATAAACTCGTAAAATCTGTTGATAGGTTGCGGTAATTCTAATAACTTAGTTATAGTGTGTGATGGCTGTTTAATTACCTTTAAACAGCCATTTTTTTATTCTATTTTGATCTAACGGTTTTCGGGTATTTTTAAAAATCCCAAGTTCCTCTATTGTGAGAACCAATAAGTGCTCTTATATTTGTAGTGTAATTGTTCAAGTAATAATTACTGTTATGAAAAAATCACCTTTTTAAATAAAGGTAAAAAAAGGGGGGAAAGGAGAGAAGATTAATTTAAAATCGAAAGAAGTTAAAATACTTCTCTCCTTCTTAAAAATTGAAAAAGGAAAAAATTGCTATAACATTCCAAATGACATTTTGAAATTCTAATTTCTCTAAAGAAATTTTAAAAGCAATACAATTGCTTTTTATATAAAATACTCCTTATATAATAGGAGATAAAAGTAGGGGAGAAAGGAGAGAAGAGAATCACTATGATTTCTAACGCTTAGTTGTTCACAAATAACTTCTCTCCTTACTATTTTTCAAAATTGGGAAAATTGCTATTTATTCCAAACATTTTAAAAAACAAATAAAAGTTGATTAAACTTTTATTACAATATACTCCTAATATACCAGGAGATGAAAGCAGGGGAGAAAGGAGAGAAGTGAATCGCGTTGTTTCTGTATAATGCAAAAAGATCGTCAAATATCTTCTCTCCTTACTATTTAAACAAAAAAATACCCAAATGATTAAGATTTGAGTATTTTTCTAAGAAGTAATTAAATTCTTCTTTTAAAGGGGAAAAAGGATAAGGGAGTTAGGAGAGAAGCGAATCAATTATCTCAAATTAACAAATAACTTCTCTCCTTACTATAAATATTTCAACTATTGAAATTCAATTAAACTATGATTGCGCAAGTTAGTGATTTTAATTTAAAAATTCAAATAAAAAGTAACAATCAAAGAATAAGACAATATAAACAGCTATAAAATAGATAATTACATTTAAAAAGTAAAATAATTTATGAAGTAAAATAGAGTAAAATCACATATTAATAATTTTTCTATCTTTGGAAACCGTAAATCAAGGTTTTTAGGGATAAAACTAGTGGTTTCTGGGTAGAACGAAATTTACCCAGTTTCGCTATTGACTTGTATGTCAATTGCATATACATTTGAAGTGTTAGCAATTGGTGTTAACAAAAAACATATACATACAAAACGAATCTAAAAATTTATTATTATGAAAAATTTTACTATTGCAATTGCTTTATTATTGGTTATGGCTTCATTTACTACAAACCTAACCAACAACACAACGAAAGTATTAACCGACATTGAGGGAACTTTATTAGAAACTGCTCCTATCATGGAAAATAACAATGGAGACTTTACAGTTACTTTTACTGTAGATCAAAATGTTATTATATCTTCATCATTAATTGGAGATTCTAATGAAATATTCTTAATGGAAAATGGGGATTCCAACCAATCTAAAACAGTTACTTTAGGTTTACAAGCTGTTAATGGAAAAGTTGCTACCGCTTTTAACAATATCTATGAAAGTAACTATGACGTTGCAGCCATGGATGCTATGCTTAATTCTGCAGAGCCAGACAGAAAACCAAAAGGTGTTATTATCTGGGAATAAACCATACAATATATACAGTTTTAAAACGTTTTTTAAATAAAACTATTAGAATCCGAAAATTTAGTTTTTCGGATTTTTTTTTAACTTATATTTAATTTGTACTAGATCTGATTTCTATGGCTGATAAAATTAACGTTCATATTGCAGACGACCATCAAATTTTAATTGATGGTGTAAAAGCCGTATTAAATATTGAACCAAATATTGAAGTAGTTGGGTTTTCGTTAAACGGAGTTCAGGTATTGGATTGGTTTGCAGAGAATTCTGCCGATGTTTTGATATTAGATATAAACATGCCCGAACTGGATGGTATTGAGGTATTAAAGAGGCTTAAAAAAATAAAGAACAAACCCGAAATAATTGTGCTTTCTAGCTACGATGATATTAAATTGGTTAAAGAAGTATTACAAATGGGAGCCAAAGGTTTTGTACCTAAAAAATCAGCTGGTGAACATATTGTAAATGCCGTTTATAAGGTAGCCGAAGGAAATCAGTATTTTACAGATGATGTAAAGGAAAAAATGATGCAAACCTTGTTGAGTGGGCAAGTGAAAAATGAAGGTAGCCAAGATGGTGTTTTTATTAGTTCCTTAACAAAAAGGGAAATTCAGGTCTTAAAATTAGTTGCCCAACAATACAGTACTCGTGAAATAGCTGAAGAACTACATATTAGTGAAAGTACGGTAGAAACTCACCGAAAGAATTTAATGAAAAAAGTAAAAGTAAAAAATAGCGTTGGTTTGGCTATATTTGCCTTGAAAAACGAGGTTGTCTAAAATTATTGAACCTCATTAATAAAATTAGAATTTGATTCTGTTTTAAGCAATGAAAAAATATTTTCTTTTTTCTTTTTTTGTATTTATGATTTTGCATCTGTCTGTTCAGGCACAAAATCAGGACAAAGAAACTGCTTATATCGAAAACAAACTGCATAGAATTGATTCATTAATTCGAATTGGTCAATATGAAAAGGCAGAATTCCAGATTAAAAATACCAAAAACACTTTTTCTTTAAAAAAAAATGGAGAATTGAAACTTGCTTTTGATTTAAGGGAGTCTGAAATACTCTTTGAAAAAGGAAATAAAGAAAAAGCACTCGAAAATTTATTGATAGGGTTTGAAAAATTAAAAGCAATTCCATTTTCTCAATTAAACATTAAATATGCCCATTTTTTGGCCAAGATATTTGTGAATTCTCAAAATTTTGATAAAGCAATTTACTACAATAAATTAGCGCTTAAAAAATCAAAATTATTAAAGGATACGGTAAACATTACCAAATCACTTATTCGAATGGGAAGTTTTTTTTATGCAAAAAGTCAGGAGGATAG
>VAPL010648989.1_pt1 | contig 12324 bp, 13 predicted proteins | sample 3395061 | NCBI WGS metagenome assembly VAPL01 (sample SAMN08290444, study PRJNA428436) | hydrothermal vent metagenome | isolation source: Deep-sea hydrothermal vent chimney 2 | place: Pacific Ocean: Juan De Fuca Ridge | depth 2182 m m
CTAAATGGATCACAAATGACATCTTGAATTGTATGAGGCTTTTTGCTTCTTCTCTTTCTACGGTTTTTTCCACTTCGGCATTGATATCGAGCGTCAGCGCACTGACATCTACATCGAATGCCGCGGCCAAAGACATGACAGAATCGCGGGACGCCGTTCTACCATTTTCGATTCTTTGTAGCGTTCGTAAGCTAATACCTGCAATTTCAGCAACGTGCTCTTGAGACCAGCAGCGCTCAGTTCTCCATTGCTTGATCTTTTTCGCATTGACTTTAATGTTCATCTCTAAATCTCTTCTCGAAAGAGTCGCTCAGAAAACCAAATCCTTTCACAAGAACGGCTTGGACAACACGACACGGCCCCGTCATCTATATGACATTCCCAATGTCGCTCGATGATTGTGTATTATAACCGACCCGCAACGACCGGCCCGGCCCGAAAACCCGCGCCCACCCGCTGCAATCCAATAGATACGACGGTCTATGTTCGGAGAAAGTTTTAGCGCAAATATTGGCTCGATAATCGTGGGCCTGATCGTTCTGACCTGGGGCGCCGACCGATTTGTGCACGGCGCGGCCGCTACAGCCCGGAATCTTGGTATCGCGCCGCTGCTAATCGGCCTGACAATTGTTGCGTTCGCCACTTCTGCGCCGGAGATTCTGGTATCGATAGTTGCGGCGAGCAACGGCCAGTCCGGACTCGCTATTGGCAATGCCATAGGTTCCAATATTGTCAATATCGGTCTGGTTTTGGGCATCACCGCCACAATCCGCGCCATTCCGCTGGGATCAGCGACGCTGCGCAACGAAATGCCGGCGTTGCTGGCCGTATCGTTGCTGACGGTATCGCTGTTTCTGGATTCGTACCTCAGTCGCGTCGACGGCCTGGTCATGCTGACCGGCCTGATTATCGTGATGGTCTGGCTTACACGGCTCGGCCTGCGATCCGCCGAAAACGACCCGATCAAGATCGACTACGAAGCAGAGATCCCGGATAACGTCAGCATGAAGGCGGCCGTTTTCTGGTTAATCATCGGACTCGGGTCGCTGCTGATTGGCGCGCAATGGCTGGTTGGCGGCTCGATAGGCATTGCCGAAAAGCTCGGCGTCAGTGAAATCGTCATCGGCATCACCGTCGTCGCATTTGGAACCAGCCTGCCCGAACTCGCGGTTTCTCTGACCAGCGCATTAAAGGGCGAATATGGCCTGGCGATCGGCAATATTATTGGCTCGAACATATTCAACCTGCTGGCCGTTATCGGCGTTGCTGCCACTATTCAGCCTGCCGCACTGGAGCCCGGTGTCTTGTCGCTGCACATCTTCGTGATGGTGGCGTTCACCCTGGTGCTGTTCGCGATGACCTACGACCACGACGGCAAATCGAAGTTGTCGCGGATAGAAGGCGTTGCCCTTCTCCTCGCCTACGTCGCATATCAAGCGTACGTCATAGCCGAAAACGTATAGAGTAAAACGGGTAGAATAGAGTCTGAATCTACCTCTGAGGGCAAGCCTTGCCTGAAAAGCTAACGAACGACGAGATACTCACGCTGGCCGGCACAGTTCTCGCCATCGAGGCACGCGCTATCGACGCCATGCGCGAACGGCTCAATGACGAGTTTGTAGCTGCCTGCGCACTGTGCCTGCAAACACCCGGGCGAATCGTCGTCAGCGGCATGGGCAAATCGGGTCACGTCAGCAACAAAATCGCCGCCACGCTTGCCTCAACCGGGACACCGGCATTTTTCATGCATCCGGCTGAAGCAAGTCATGGTGATCTGGGAATGATCACGAATCAGGACTTGTTGCTGGCCATTTCCTACTCCGGCGAAACTGCCGAGGTCGTTACCATTTTGCCGGTGGTCAAACGCATGGGGGCCAAATTGCTGTCAATGACCGGAAATCCGAAATCCACGATGGCGCTAGCGGCCGACGTGCACCTGGATATCAGCGTGGCCGAAGAAGCCTGTCCCCTCAATCTTGCGCCGACCGCCAGTACGACGGCGACACTGGCCATGGGGGACGCGCTGGCAGTGGCGCTACTCAAGAGCCGCGGTTTTACGGCCGAAGATTTCGCTCGCTCTCATCCCAGCGGCAGTCTCGGTAAGCGATTATTGCTGCGGGTTTCGGACGTCATGCGCGACGGTGAGCGTATTCCCGCGGTCACGACGGATGTGAGCCTGCGTGACGGCCTGATGGAAATGACACAAAAGGGACTGGGGATGACCGCTATTGTTAACGAAAATTCTGTGATCGAGGGGATTTTTACCGACGGCGATCTGCGCCGCACCCTCGACAGCGGTGCGGACATCCACAAGACGATGATTCGCGACGTTATGCAAAAAGACTGCAAAACGATTCGGAGCGACATATTGGCGGCAGAAGCCCTGTACATCCTTGAGGAAAACAAGATCACATCGCTACTGGTCGTGGACGAAAACGAGAAACTGGTCGGCGCCCTGAATATTCACGATCTCTTTCGAGAGGGTCTAATGTGAGCGGGACGGATATCGGAAAGATACGGCTGCTTGCGTTTGATGTCGATGGCGTTTTTACGGACGGCCGCTTTTACCTGTCCGATACCGGAGTGGAGTCCAAAGCCTTCCACACACAAGACGGATTTGGCATTCGGCAAGTCCTGAACGCAGGCATCGTCGTCGCGGTCATCAGCGGGCGCTCTTCCGCCGCGGTCGCGGAGCGCATGTCGGAACTCGGCGTACAGCATGTCATCCAGGGGTGCCCGGACAAGGTGGCCGCGTTCGACGACCTCATCGCGACGCTGGACATTTCGACGTGCGAATGTGCGTATGTTGGCGACGACGTTCCCGATCTGCCATTGCTTCAGCACGTCGGCTATTCAATCGCGGTCGCCAATGCGGTGCCCGCAGTACATGCGCAATGTGATTACTCGACCTCGGCCCGCGGTGGCTTCGGCGCAGTCCGAGAGGTCTGCGAACTAGTACTCGGCGCACGCGGTCAGAATAACCGATGAGCCCGCGAACTATCACGATCATTGTCATGCTCACTCTCGGCGCCATCGGCAGCTGGTATATGGCGCGCTCCACCGGACCGGAGTCCGAGCAGGAAATCCCGCCGCAAACGGTACACCGGGGCTATTACCTCAAGCAGGCGCGAATACTCAGCACCGCAGAGGACGGAAGCCTGCTTTATGAAATTCGGGCCGAGCACGCAGAGCAGCAGGACAAGCGCGTTGAATTTACGGGCGTCCGTATTCGCTACTCGCCGCAAAGCGAGGTGCCCTGGACGGTGAGTGCTAACTCCGCGACATTGCAGGCAGACGATCCGATGATACGTCTAAACGGCGACGTTCGGATTGTTAACGCCGGCACGACTGGCGAGGGCGATACCGAAATTCGGACGCAATATCTGGAGCTCGATCCCGAGCGATATATCGCAGAAACCGACGCGCGGGTTCAGATCCGATTCGGTACCCGCAGCGTCTCGGCAACGGGCATGCTAGCATCGCTGAACGATGACAGGATTGAACTCAAAGCCAACGTTCGCGGCAAGATCGCTCCCTAGAATGAGCGCTCGCAAGCACGCCAATGCCGGTATTGGTGTACTGGCCACATTGTGCCTGTTGCCGCTGTGGGTTTCGGCACAGCTGGCTGTTCCGTGGGATATTGACGCCGACTCAACCAGTTACGACGGCAAGACGGCGACCCTCGTATTCAGCGGACTGCGTCTTTCAAAAGGGTCCATCGCCATCCAGGCCGACGAAGGGCGAGTTACCAACAAAGACGAGGAGGACAGCTCCTGGCTGTTTGACGGCAACGTTGTCATCGACGTCGAAAACGGCCGTATCGAATGCGAATCTGCCACGCTGCTGTTTGACGAGTACGAACTGAAGCTGGCCACCGTGACTGGCAGCCCGGCTTCGTTCACGATGACTCGTCCCGGCGGAAACGATACGACTCATGCCGAAGCCGGCAGGCTCTCGTACGACGTTGCCGCAGGTATCATTGAGTTTTCCGACGCAGCGAGCATTACCGAGGGCGGCAACCAGTTTTCGTCCAACTACATCGTTTACAACGTCAAGGAACGGCGCATTAATGCCGACTCTCAAGGCACCGAAGACGGCCGGGTTCGAATCATCTATACACCGACTAACGGCGAGTCGGGTACTGATCCCGAGAACGAAGACGAGGCTCAATGAGCATTCTCAGCGTTCAGGATATTTCAAAGAGCTACAAATCACGCACGGTTGTCAAAAGCCTGTCCCTGGAGATCAAAAGCGGCGAAGTTGTTGGGCTCCTGGGCCCCAACGGCGCCGGCAAGACGACAGCGTTTTACATGATTGTCGGCTTGGTCAGCGCGGACGGCGGTAATATTTTATTGGACGGCAAGGACCTGACCGCCAAACCGATGCACGAACGCTCAAAGCTCGGGCTGGGTTATTTGCCTCAGGAAGCGTCGATTTTTCGCAAACTCAGTGTCGAGCAAAACATCCTCGCAATTTTGGAGATTCGCAAGGACCTGGACCGCGCCGGCCGCGAACAGGAACTCGAGAACCTGTTGGACGAATTGCACGTCGGGCATGTTCGTACCAGCCTTGGCATCAGCCTGTCCGGCGGTGAGCGCCGTCGCGTGGAGATCGCGCGGGCCCTGGCCGCAGACCCGCAGTTCGTACTGCTCGACGAACCGTTTGCCGGCGTTGATCCCATTTCGGTACTGGATATCCAGCGCATCATCAGACACCTGTGTGAACGCGACATCGGAGTTCTGATCACTGACCATAACGTTCGTGAAACGCTCGGCATTTGCAGCCATGCCTATATACTGAGTGACGGCAGTCTGATCGCCGCAGGATCGCCCGAAGAAATCCTCGAGAACCAGCACGTTCGAGAAGTGTATCTCGGACAGGAGTTTAAACTCTGAGGCACAATTGCAGCATGGAGAAACCGCTTCCATCCCTAATTAAAAGCCTAAAGAGCAATAGTCGTAAATGCTAAAACCTTCCTTGCAGCTAAAACTTGGTCAGTCACTAACCATGACGCCACAGCTACAACAGGCAATTCGCCTGCTGCAATTGCCCGTTCTCGATCTGAATGCGGAGATCCAGGAAGCGCTCGAAGAAAATATCATGCTGGAGATGGAGGACCTGCCGGATGCACCTCGCACCAGCGCCGATTCCACCGCAGAAGTGGAGACCATCAAGGCCGACGAGCAGTGGCAAACCCGAGCGATTGAGCGCTCGCAGGACGGCGGATGGAACGGAGAAGGACGGCCGATTACGGAGTTTGCCGACGAATCGGGCGAATCCCTGCACGAACACCTCTACTGGCAGTTGGAGATGGAGAACTTCACTGTCCGCGAAGCCTTGATCGGCGAAGCTCTGGTCGATTCGATCAACGACGATGGCTATTTAATCGGTGATCTCGCTGAAATCGTTGCCGGTCTCGACGAGCAACCGCCGGTTACGACGCATGAAGTCGAAGCAACGCTGCTGAAAGTTCAACGCCTGGACCCGGTCGGCGTCGGCGCGCGATCCCTGTCCGAGTGTGTCATGCGGCAGATCGAACAACTCGACGCAAAAACACCGGGACGCCAATTGGCACTCGATATCGCCACCGGTCATCTTGATCTCGTCGCCAGTCGGGACTATGGCGAACTGCGGCGGAGCCTGAGAGCTTCGGAGGACGCGCTACACGAGGCGTTGGCGCTGGTACGAGCCTGCAATCCAAAACCAGGGCTCACCGTTAGCCCGGCGACCGCGCAATACGTCATCCCCGACGTTTTCGTCCGCAAGGTGGATGGTCGCTGGCAGGTGGAAATAAGCCCGACCGGCGTACCGAAGTTGTCGGTGAATCAGGAATACGCAAAGCTGCTGCGCGGCAGCAGCGAACATTCTGTTCTCAAGACCCAGTTACAAGAGGCACGCTGGCTGATTCGCAGTCTCGAAATTCGCAATGAGACTTTACTTAAAGTCGCAACCAGTATCGTTTCCCGGCAAACCAGTTTTCTGGCGCGCGGCGATGAGGCAATGAAGCCCATGGTGTTACGAGATATCGCGGAAGAAATTGGCATGCACGAATCGACAATTTCTCGGGTAACTACTAACAAGTACATGCACACACCCCGGGGCGTTCTCGAATTCAAGTATTTCTTCTCCAGCCACCTGTCTTCCGCAAGTGGCGAGGACCAGTCTTCGACCTCGGTTCGCGCAAAAATTCGCAAGTTAGTCGGCGCCGAGAACCCGCGCAAACCGCTGAGCGACAGCAAGATCACGAACTTACTAAAAGACCAGGGTATTTCGGTTGCGAGAAGGACGGTCGCGAAGTACCGTGAAGCTATGGGCATTCCATCGTCGAGTGACCGCAGGGACCGCGAAACCCGCTAGGCACGCCGAGCAACAGCCATTTGGAGGAGTACAAGAAACTGCAATACCAAACCCGGGGGACCACCAGTCATCAATAATGGAGATAACTATGCAATTGAACGTTTCAGGCCATCACGTTGAAGTCACGGATTCACTAAGAGAATACGTTGAGTCCAAAGTAGGAAAAACTGCCCGTCACTTTGACCTAGTATCTGACGTCTATTGTATCCTGACCGTCGAAAAACTCCGGCACAAAGCCGAGGCTACAGTTCACCTAAACGGTGGCAAGATTTACGCAGACAATACTGAAGAAGACATGTACGCTGCTATCGATGGCCTTGTGGACAAGCTTGAGAGGCGAGTAAGAAAATTCAAAGAAAAACTCGTCGATCATCGCGCCCGAGACAAAGAAAAAATCCGCTACACCTGAACCTGGCACTGTGTGCTACTCGAACATACTCCTATGCTACTCGAAGAAATCATCAAACCCGACGGCGTTTTGTGCAACGCCAGCGCTCGCAGCAAGAAACATTGCCTGGAGATTCTTAGCGAGTTGCTTGGCCGCTCAAACCCTCATATCGCAAGCGAAGTTATTTTTGCCTGCCTGAACGAGCGCGAGCGCCTGGGCTGTACCGGACTCGATAAAGGCGCGGCGTTTCCGCACTGTCGTATCAAGGGGCTCGATGTCAGCACCGCGGCCCTGATAAAGCTTTCCGATCCAGTGGAATTCGATGCTGCTGATGGCGAACCCGTAGATCTCGTGTTTGGCCTGATAGTGCCGATCAAACTCGATGACAGTCACTTCTCGGACATCAAGATGATTACTCGTGTTATGGCCGACGAAGGCCTGCGCGCACGTTTGCGCGACATGCATTCGAGCAAGGACCTTTACGATGCCTTGCTAAGCGGCGCAGCTCTGGTAGCACCCGAACCAATGCGCGTAGTACAAGGGTCGTAAACTCCGCGGCCATGCGACTGGGATATCTATGTCCAACGACCTCCGACTGATCATCGTCAGCGGCCTGTCCGGCTCCGGCAAGTCGGTAGCGTTGCACGTTCTTGAAGACCTCGGTTACTACTGCATCGATAACTTGCCGGCCGCGCTGCTGAAATCTGCGGTAGAAGAGGTTCAGTCCAGTACAGGTTCAACCGCGGAGTTGGTCGCCGTCGGCGTTGATGCGCGCAATCGTCCTCAGGACCTCGAGGCGCTGCCGGGTCTGATTAACGATCTTCGTGAACAGGGAGTTCGTACGGACGTCATATTTCTGCACGCCAGAGACGAGGTACTACTGCAGCGCTTTGGAGAATCCCGGCGCCGCCATCCGCTCGCCAAACACGGCTCGGAATTGCGCAAGGCCATCGGCGCCGAGCGCGATATACTTAGCCAGATTAACGCTACTGCCGATCTGATCATCGACACATCTTTGAGCAGCATTTACGAACTCGCAGATGTTATTCGGGAACGAGTCGACCGCCGAAAATCGGAGTCGCTGTCGGTTCTAATCGAATCTTTCGGCTACAAATATCGAATCCCTGCCGACGCCGATTTTGTCTTCGACATGCGCTGCTTGCCGAACCCCTATTGGTCCGTCGAGTTACGCGGTTTGACAGGGCTTGACGGCGAAGTGATCCGGTTCCTGAACTCGCACGACAAGTTTACGGCGATGTACCAGGACATCGTGGATTTCCTGAATCGCTGGATTCCGCGGTTTGAAGACGCGCATCGTGGATATTTGACCATTGCCATCGGCTGCACCGGCGGTCAGCATCGTTCAGTGTGCATGACCGAGAAGCTCGCTATCGCCTTACGCGAAAACCACGAACCCGTACTCACGCGTCACAACAATCTGACGCACCATCAGCTCCGTCCGGACTAAACTGCTAAACTCCGGCCGCATGGACGCGAGAGAGCAAACGAAAGACAACCTCGAATTGCTGCGCCAGCAACTCGACAGTGGTCGCATGCGCTCCGCGCGGGCCATGGTCAACAGCCTGCACCCCTCAGAACTCGCGCGCTTGCTCGAATCCCTGCCACGAAAAAAACGTTCCGTACTGTGGGAGATTGTCGACCTTGAAATCGAGGGCGACGTTCTCGTCGAAGTTTCCGACGAGGTACGCGATGGCCTGATCGAAGAAATGCAGACCGAGGAGCTGATCGCGGCGGCCGAAGGTATGGAGGTTGACGATCTCGCCGACCTGTTAAGCGACCTTCCGGAAACCGTCACTCAGGAAGTACTGCAGTCTCTCGATAAACAAGATCAGGAACGTGTGCAACGGGTACTTGCCTACGATGAGGAGAGCGCCGGCGGCCTGATGAACGTCGACATCGTGACGGTGCGCCCGGATGTCACGCTGGAAGTCGTCTCCCGTTATTTGCGCGTCGTGGGAGAAATTCCGGACGGAACCGATTCGCTTTTCGTCGTCAACAGGGATAACGGCTACATCGGTTCTCTGTTCTTGTCGCGATTGCTAACAAGCGATCCAGACGACATGGTAGCGAAGGTCATGTCCACTGACGTAACACCTATTCCAGCGCAAACACCCTCAACACAGGTCGTCTGGGAATTCGAAAATCGCGATCTTCTGTCGGCGCCGGTAGTCGACGACAATTTTCGCGTTTTGGGACGCATCACCGTGGATGACGTCGTCGATGTGATCCGCGACGAGGCAGAGCACTCCTTGATGAGTGCAGCGGGTCTCGATGAAGAGGATGACATGTTTGCGCCGGTGTTCAAAAGCACCGGTCGTCGTGCGCTGTGGCTGGGCATTAACTTATGTACTGCGTTTCTCGCCGCCGCCGTTGTTGACCGGTTTCAGACGACGGTCGACAAGATCGTATTGCTGGCGGTACTCATGCCGGTCGTGCCCAGTATGGGCGGTGTCGCCGGCACTCAGTCACTCACGATCATCACCCGCGCGATGGCACTGGGGCAGATCAACAAAGACAACGTAATGGGCATTCTACGCAAGGAGTTGATGGTCGGTGTCCTGAACGGCATCGGCTGGGCGATTGTCGTTTCGCTGTTTACATTCTGGTGGTTCGAGGAATGGCGAATCGGCGGAATCATCGGTGCCGCTATGATTATCAATCTGATCGTCGCCGCCCTGGCAGGGTTCAGCATTCCGCTAATCCTGAAGCGGCTCAACGTTGATCCGGCGCTCGCCGGAGGCGTCGTGTTGACGACGGTAACCGACGTTATCGGTTACACCGCATTTCTGGGTCTCGGCGCTGCATTTCTGCTTTAGATTCACGCGTTCAGCGGCCCTCCGGGCGAAAGGCACTCAGATCTTTTCTGATCCATTCGGGTGCAAACAACCGCGGGATGTCAGCGCCGGAAACAAAATCCAACAGCTCGTTTTTGACCTTCATCGCATCGCGATAGCCCAGCGCAATCAACTCCTGCGTGTACTCCTTATCGAACAGGAGAAAACTCAACAGTCGATTTTCACCCGGATTTTTACCGCTGATACCGCGGAGCAGAGCCCGCACCGCGATCGGCAGTTGCTGTCGGTGGCGAGAGGCAATCTCCCTGAGGTCCTCACTCGGTACAACCAACATTGTGTCAATCGGCCGGACTTTGGCCAGCGCGCCGCTTCTTAGCTCGGCCGGCACCGCGTCGATCAACAAATTTATGCGGGTAATTCGTTCCAGATCAGAGTACAGCCCATCCATAAACAAAGTGTCGAGCATGTAACCTGCGATTTGCGCGAAGCTCGGCGGAGGACCGCTGCTCGTCGGTTCTTTTTCGCCGGTTTCATCGCGAATGCCGATAACCAGAATCCTGTCGGCACCAAGCTGCACCACCGGACTCAAGGGTGTCGCCTGGCGCATAGCACCGTCGCCGAAGAATTCGTTGCCGATTCGCTGCGGCGGAAAGACCATCGGCACCGCGATACTCGCCATTAAATGATCCAGACTCAAGCTGCAGCGTTTTCCCAGGCGGCGAGTACGATCCCAGTCACGCAGATTTTCAGCACCTTCGAAAAAAGTCGTTGACCGTGCAGAGTCGTAACCCGCAGCCGTAACTGCGACTGCCTCAAGATAGCCGTTGTCGATTGCTCGTTGAATTTTCGCGAATTGCACATTCCGACTCAGGAGTTCCCGTAACGGTGAATTGTCAAGTAACGATTTCGGCGTACCCACGAGCCAGCCACCGAGCACTATGGACGACAACCAGTGCAGGCTACTCTTGAGCATGGTCAGGTGGTCGGTCTTGTATACCTTATTGCACCGAAAATTCGCCCAAACGTGTTCCAGCTCGGCCGCAGCCAATCGAAAATTCTGCGCCCGGGAGGCCAGCACAATCGAATTGACCGCACCCGCCGAGGTCCCGCTGATAACCGCAAACGGATTGGCACTGCCCTTCGGCATGATTTGGGCCAGTGCTTTGAGCACGCCGGCCTGAAAAGCCCCGCGCGCGCCGCCGCCGGGCAGCACCAGTGCTGTTTTGTTGGATTCGGAATAATCGTTCATTCGGCTTTCAAGTTGTTACGGATCGCTCACGACGGCGTAGTATAATGCCATTGTTATCGGCGAGACCCTACTCACATCGCCAGCCCATCAAAACGGACCCAAATAATGAAGCCTTCTAACGTTGTTACTGCCGGCGCCCTCGCCATAGTACTGGGCGTACTGGCAATTACCTCGATTTCCAGCGCCGGTGAGCAACCAGCTGTCGGCAGCCCGGCTCCGGAATTCGAGCTTTCCGATCAAAACGGGCACCTGCACTCGCTGGAAGACTACCGGGATCAGTGGGTGGTGCTGTATTTCTACCCCAAAGACAAGACCCCGGGCTGCACCACCGAAGCCTGCGAGTTTCGGGACAACATATTTGCCTTTCGTGAGCTCGGAGCACAGATCCTCGGCGTCAGTCTGGACGATGTCGAGTCGCATAAAGCTTTTGCTGAAAGCTACAGCCTGCCCTTCCCTCTGCTGGCGGATATCGACGGCGAAGCCGCGACCGCCTACGGTGTGAAAACGCGGAAGTTCGGCATGACCTACGCCAAACGACAAACATTTATCATCGGGCCGGACGGCAATATCGCGAAACACTATGAGAAGGTTGACCCCGATGAGCACTCGGCGGAAGTGCTGGTTGATCTGAAAACACTTGGGGCCGGGTCTTAGGTAGCGAGTTAGTCGAACTTCGGGGTTCAGCGCAGGGATGCTGCTGACTGTGGGTCGCGGAGACAGCTTCGAATACCCCGGATTGACACCGGAAACGAAGATGATTCTAACGCAGCGCCTTAATACCCTCATCAAGACCGCCAATCGTCAACGGATACATACGCTCCTCCATCAACTCTCGAATCAGTTTCACCGACGGCGTGTAATCCCAGCGCTCTTTTGGTTCCGGATTGAGCCATATAGCCTTCGGATAGGCCTTTAACAGACGCTTCATCCACACTGCGCCCGGCTCCTCGTTCCAGTGTTCGACGCTGCCACCGGCGTAAGCTATTTCGTAGGGACTCATGGTCGCATCGCCGACGAAAATCAGTTTGTAGTCGGACGCGTACTTATGTGTGATATCCAACGTCGGCGTTTTTTCCGATTGCCGGCGCCGATTGTCCTTCCATAAACTTTCGTATATGAAATTATGAAAGTAGAAATACTCCAGATGCTTGAATTCACTGCGGGCGGCGGAAAACGTTTCTTCGCATATCCGCACGTGATCGTCCATCGATCCGCCGATGTCGAGACACAGCAGCACTTTGATGGAATTGTGACGTTCCGGGACCATGCGAATGTCCAGCATTCCACCATTTCGCGCAGTCTTGTCGATAGTGTCGTTCAGGTCCAGCTGGTCTGCGGCACCTTCGCGTGCAAATTTTCGCAGGCGGCGTAACGCGACCTTGATATTGCGCGTTCCAAGCTCTACTGAGTCGTCCAGATTCCGGTACTCGCGTTTGTCCCAAACCTTCACGGCACTGCGATTTCGCGAACCGTGCTGACCAATGCGCACACCCTCCGGATTGTAGCCGTAGGCA
>VAPL011207527.1_pt1 | contig 12324 bp, 13 predicted proteins | sample 3395061 | NCBI WGS metagenome assembly VAPL01 (sample SAMN08290444, study PRJNA428436) | hydrothermal vent metagenome | isolation source: Deep-sea hydrothermal vent chimney 2 | place: Pacific Ocean: Juan De Fuca Ridge | depth 2182 m m
ATATTTCACTGAGGTAGTGGTGCTGGTTGCTAATGGCTCGAAGCAGCAGGGTAATGATGGCAAAGGGATAAACCACAATGGCTAAACATTCAACGGGCTGGCGTATTGCCGCTATCAATAGAAAACTGGCGGTAATCCAGCTGACTAAAGAGAGTACGGTAAAAACGCTTAAATCAAGGCCGTTGCCGCTGTATATATTGTATTTAAATAAAATAAAAGCGTGCAATAAAACAGCCGCAAATCCAGGCAGTAAAAGCGTTATTTTGGATTGTGTAGTGGATCCACTTTTTGGTGCTTTGCTGTGTTTAAGCAGTAAAGCCAAAGCAATGGCATAAAAAGTGATGGCCACAATACTTAGAATCATTTTAAAATCTTTTTTGTGTCTTCGTTGAGTTATTCGACTAATCATCGCATAGCTTGTAGAGCAAATGAAAGTAGATTGTGGGTCACTTTTATGAAAGATTGAGTTTAGGGCGTATGGGTAGGCCGGTTTAAACGTGTGTTGGGCAAAAGCTAGCCGTATATTTATGAAAATGGCTGATAAAGTGCTGTATTATCTGACGCTTAGAGCTAAATTAGGTGCTGTAATGCACAATTATTGTACAAATTCAGTTTGAATGCTGACATCACCTAAATTTGTTTTATACTGAAAAGAAATTAAAAAATAGCTTTAGAACAATGCGGTAGGGTTTAAATGGAAATTAAGGGGTTTAAATGGAAATTAAGGAAATAAGATGGAGCTAAGATGGACTTAAGGGTATTGGGGTGCAGTGGTGGTGTTGGTATCGATTTACGTACCACGACATTGCTCATTGATACAGATATTTTAATCGATGCCGGAACCGGTTTGGGTGACTTAAGTCTGGACGAAATGGCGCAAATTAAACATATTTTTGTAACCCATTCTCATTTAGATCATATTACTGGCATCCCTCTGTTAGTCGATACCATTTTTGAACGCATTAGCCAGCCGGTGGTGATTCATGCCCAGGCAGAAACGTTGAATGCCCTGCAAACCCATATCTTTAATAATACGATTTGGCCTGACTTTTCACGCCTGCCGACCGAGGCGCCTGTTTTAAAATATCAGGTGATGATACCGGGTGATACCACCAGCATCGATGGCCGACAATTTGAAATGATTGAAGTCAACCATGCGGTTGCCGGGGTGGGCTATCGGGTACAGGGTAATAAAGGCAGTTTCGCTTTTAGTGGTGACACCACCACCAATGATACTTTTTGGGATGCGCTGAACAAACATGAGCAGTTAGATTTATTAATTGTTGAAGCGGCTTTTTCCAACGCCGATAAAGAGCTCTGTAAAATAGCTGGCCATTATTGTGCCGAATTACTCGGCAGTGATATTGCCAAGTTAAGGCATCGGCCCGAGGTTTATATCACGCATAACAAGCCTGGTCTTGAATCAGTCATTATGGAAGAGTGTAAGCAGGCCATTAGTGGGCAAAATGTTTATCCTCTGCAAGGGCATAAAACGTTCACTTTATAGTTTTTTTGCCACTCTTCTAATTCACGTCAAGCACGTCATTAGGTTATACTTCCCCTTCCAGATTATTCTTTAATAGATCGAGTTAATAAATTATGTTTGATGGTTTAACAGAACGCTTAGGCCAAACGCTGCGTAATGTACGTGGTGTTGGCCGAATCACAGAAGACAATATTCAGGACACCTTGCGTGAAGTGCGCATGGCCTTACTTGAAGCCGACGTTGCTTTGCCTGTAGTAAAAGATTTTATCTCACATGTACGTGAAAGTGCATTGGGTGATACCGTTCTTAAAAGTCTTACCCCAGGGCAAGCTTTTGTAAAAGCCGTTAATGATGAACTTATCCATATGATGGGTGAAGTCAGTTCGGGACTGGAACTGAATGTTCAGCCACCGGCAGTTATTCTTATGGCGGGTTTACAGGGTGCAGGTAAAACCACCACGGTGGCCAAACTGGCGCGCTGGTTAAAAGAGAATCAGAATAAATCATCCCTTGTTGTCAGTGCTGATATTTATCGCCCCGCGGCGATTAAGCAGTTAGAAACCGTTGCCACCGAAGTGGGCGCAACGTTTTTCCCCAGTAACGTAAAACAAAAGCCGGTTGATATTGTAAACGGGGCCATTAAAGAGGCTTCCGTTAAACAGCTCGATGTGGTGATTATTGATACTGCGGGTCGCCTACATGTTAATGCCGAAATGATGGCTGAAATTAAAGCCATCCATAAGGCCGCCAACCCCGCCGAAACCTTATTTGTTGTCGACAGCATGACCGGCCAGGATGCCGCCAACACAGCCAAAGCCTTTGATGAAGCCTTGCCGTTAACCGGTGTGGTTTTAACCAAAACTGACGGTGATGCGCGCGGCGGTGCGGCCTTATCCATTCGCCAAATTACCGGTAAACCTATTAAATTTATGGGCGTGGGCGAGAAAATGTCTGCCCTGGAAGTTTTTCACCCTGACAGGGTTGCTTCGCGTATTCTCGATATGGGCGATGTAGTTAGCCTGGTGGAAGACGTTCAAAAGAATATTGATGTCGCCAAAGCTGAAAAACTAGCGAAAAAGATTAAAAAAGGCAAGGGCTTCGATTTAGAAGATTTTAAAGACCAGTTTGAACAAATGAATAAGATGGGTGGTATTGCAGGCTTAATGGATAAAATGCCCGGCATGGGAAAGCTACCTGCCGCTGCAAAAAGCCAGGTCGACCCAAAAAATATCAACCGCATGATAGCCATTGTTAATTCCATGACGCCACAGGAACGGCATTTTCCCGCTGTGATTAAAGGCTCGCGCAAGCGCCGCATTGCTACCGGTTCAGGTGTGCAAGTGCAGGACGTGAATCGTTTATTAAAGCAATTTGCCCAAATGCAGAAAATGATGAAGAAAATGGGCAAAGGTGGTATGGCGAAGATGATGCGCGGCATGAAAGGGCAGATGCCGCCAGGTGGGATGTTTTAACTCACGAGCCTCTCGCTATCCGTGCGGATAGGTAGGTTGAGAATATACTCTGTCATTCCCACCCCGATTCAACAGCTTGGGGGCAGGCTGCGGTGGGAATCCAGCTTGGTGATTTTCGTCGTGTCCGTTGTGGTTATAGTCTTTTTAGGTTTTAAGAACTTTTCATTATTCAAACTTAAATTGACTCACTAGCGAAGACAGATCGCTGGCCATTTGTCGCAACTGTTCATTGGCTGCGGCAATATTGGCGGACGATTCATCGCCTCGTTGCGCAAGGTTGTCTACGGAAACCACATTCTGATTGATGTCTTCGGCGACTGCACTTTGCTCCTCGATGGCGCTGGCAATTTGTGCATTGATATCAGAAATATTGCTCACTGCTTCGGTAATCGACCTTAAGCTCTCGCCTGTTTCGGTGGCCTGCTTGACGCTTTTACCAACCGTTTCAATTCCGTTGTCCATTACTGTCACGGCGCTATCGGCGCCTTGTTGTAGTCGCTCGATCATTTCCTGTATTTCAACGGTTGAATCCTGTGTACGACTGGCAAGGGTGCGCACTTCGTCGGCAACCACCGCAAACCCTCGGCCATGCTCACCGGCGCGAGCAGCTTCAATGGCGGCATTTAATGCCAGTAAGTTGGTTTGTTCTGATATGCCTCGAATAACATCGAGCACGCTGCCAATGCTTTCACTGTCACTCTTAAGCGATTGAATCACCTCAGCGGCTTTTTCCATTTCACTGGAAAGTGTGTTGGTGATGTTAATGTTATTTTCGACAACCTGTAGCCCGGAGGTGGTTTCATCTTTCGCACTACGGGCGGATTCCTCTGCCGTTGTTGTGCTTGATGCGACTTCCTGAATGCTGGCAGCCATTTCGTTAACGGCGGTTGCTACTAAAGCTATTTGGCTTTTTTGCTCGGCTGAATCGTTTTTTGCCTGAATAGTAGCGTTAGCCATTTCCGTTGACGAATCTGATAACTGTTGTGCTGAATCCGCTATTTTCTTAATAAAGACGCTGTGATTTTCAATGAATTGATTAAAGCCACTGGCGAGGCTGGAAATTTCATCATTGCCGCTATCATCCAGGCGTTGGGTTAAGTCGCTACTGCCACTGGCGAGATCCTGGATACTGCTATTCAGAGCGGCCAGTTTTTTTGCAATGACCGTTTTGTATATAAAGTAGATGGTTAAGACGATAAATAATAGTGTGCCAATCAATGCTAGTGTAATTTTGGTTCCGGCTGTTGAGCTTGCGATTACCTGTTTGGTAATGTCATTGTTTATTTCCAGAATGCCGCGCACGTCACCGAGTTTCCAGCCAGTACGAGGGGTGTCGGGGTGAGAATTGTGGCAGTTAACACAGCCCTGGGCGACCATGGTATCGGCAACTGCGACGCGAACAATGGAACGACCTTCTTTTTCTATTTCCTGTACAAATACTTTTTTCGGATTTTTAACCAGGTAATCCCAGGCATCGGTTTGAAATTTATCTAACACTCTGGATTTACGGTTAGGAAAGGGGTAGGTACTGTATAAATTAACCGTTGTACCCTCATTTTTGAGTAGTACACTTAAATCATGAATCATGGTAGCCGGTAACGGAAAAGCTTTGGGGTCGTTTTTGTGGTTAATTTTAGGCCGCATATCCGAGCCCGCTTTTACTTTTTTCAGAATATTTTGCACGTAATATTTACGTAGCACTTTGAATTGTTTAGCTGTTTGTTTGGCTGCCGATGTTGCACCTTCGATAGCCTGGTGTTCTAACTGGCTCGGGATATAAAAATTTAGTACGATAATTGAAACGATAAACAGTGCGATAACAGGCAGAACCAGCTTGCTGAACAGGCCACCTAGATTAATTTGTTTTAGCATATTGCTTCCTTAACAATGTATGTTTTAGGTGGCTAAGTTGCCTAACCTCGAAATTGTATAAATCCATTTACAATAAAGTGGAATATCCGTTTGAATAAAAAACCAATCAAATTGGACATGTTTTATTAACGACCCAAAACATCGGTAACTTTAGGTGTTAATGGTTATAAATAGGCTTGTTTAAGGTTTTTCAGTCAAAAATACTTCACTTTTCGCCAATTTCAAGTACAATGCGCCCCTGTTCGAGATTCTATTGTGTAGAGATGTGGTCTGCGCAAGGTTTCTCATTTCTTGTTTTAAATCGAGGTAGAAGAATGGTAGTCATTCGTTTAGCACGTGGCGGTCAAAAGAAACGTCCTTTTTATCATATTGTTGTTACTGACAGCCGTAACAAGCGTGATGGTCGTTATATTGAACGTCTTGGGTTTTTTAACCCTAGCGCAACAGGTCAGGAAGTTCGTTTAAATTTAAACAGTGATCGTATAGAACACTGGGTTAAATTAGGTGCAAAAGCCAGTGACCGCGTTAATACACTTATTAAAGAAAGTGCAGCTGCGTAAGTAGTTTTGCTTTTTTCATGTGTCTGGTTTTAATGTTTTGCCCGGTACTAAAGGCGGCGTGAAACATGTCTAAGCAATCAGACCAAAGCTCAATCGATAACGATAAGTTGGTATTGGGCAGTATTTCCGGGGTATTTGGTGTTAAGGGTTGGGTTAAGATTTATTCTGAAACTGATCCCCGCGAGAATATTTTAAGTTATTCGCCATGGTTTATTGAAATAAATAAACAATGGCAAGCGATAAAGCTTGTTAGTGGTAAAAAACACGGTAAAGCGGTGATTGCTCAGTTAGAAGGGGTCAACGACCGTGATCAGGCTGAAACATTAAAACGCGCCCGTATTGCGATTAACCCCTCGCAATTACCGCAAACCAGTGAAAGTGAATTTTATTGGCGGGATTTAAAAGGTTTAACGGTTTTAAATTCGGCGGGTTTTGAATTTGGCACGGTTATCGAAATATTAGAAACCGGTGCCAATGATGTTCTGGTTATTCGTAGCCAGCAAAAAGATGCTAAAGGTAAAAACGAGGAATATTTAATCCCGTATATCTGGCAGCAAGTTATTTTAAAGGTCGATTTAAACGCAGGTTTGATTGAAGTTGACTGGGAACCTGACTACTTAAATGATTAAGTACTTATCTAGGTTTAGAAAACGTTTTACAGGTTTGGCTCGTGCATATTGAGGCCATTACCTTATTCCCGCAAATGTTTGCGGCTTTGAGTGACTACGGTATAACTGGCCGGGCCATTCAAAAGAAAATTGCCACATTGGCAACCGTGAATCCAAGAGATTTTACGGAAGATAGAAATAAAACAGTGGATGACCGGCCGTATGGTGGGGGTCCTGGCATGGTGATGATGCACCAGCCTTTGAAAAAAGCGATTCAAGCGGCACGCAGTCGGTGTTGTAACGACGTAAAGGTCGCTTACTTGTCGCCGCAGGGGCGCAAACTGGATCAACAGGGTTTGCAGCAACTGGCGGCAAGAGAAGATTTAATTTTAGTATGTGGTCGGTATGAAGGTGTGGATGAACGCCTGATACAAACCGAAGTCGATGAAGAATGGTCGGTGGGAGACTACGTACTAAGCGGTGGTGAATTGGCCGCAATGGTAATGATAGATAGCATGATACGTTTATTACCGGGTGCTCTCGGGCATGCCGATTCAGCACAACAGGATTCGTTTGTGGATGGTTTATTAGATTATCCGCATTACACTCGTCCAGATTGCATTGAAGTTGCAATGGATAAGGATGGGTTAGCCGTGCCGGCTGTTTTGTTAAGTGGTGATCATAAAAAAATTGATCGCTGGCGAAAAAAACAGGCATTAGGACGAACTTGGTTAAGACGTTCGGATTTATTAGAAAAGATAAATTTGGACAAAGAACAACAGTATTTGCTCGATGAATTTATTCGCGAACAGAATACTGATTAAATGAGACTTTAAGCGTTGGAGCTAGTGTTATGAGTAACATCATTAATGAATTAGAAGCAGAACAATTAAAAGAAATCCCTGAATTTAGTTCAGGTGATACCGTTATTGTTCAGGTAAAAGTAAAAGAAGGCAGTCGTGAGCGTTTACAGGCTTATGAAGGTGTGGTTATTGCCAAATCAAATGCAGGACTCAATTCTTCGTTTACTGTTCGCAAAATTTCACACGGTGAAGGTGTTGAACGTGTATTTCAATCACATAGCACAATGATTGAATCAATCGCGGTGAAACGTCGTGGTGATGTGCGTCGTGCCAAGTTGTATTACTTACGTGAATTATCTGGTAGGTCTGCACGTATTAAGGAAAAATTATCCAGATAATGGTTCGGTTGCAACGGATGGCAACGAAATACCCCGGTTTGTTTTTGGCTGCTTGTTTAAAAGCTGTTATGGGTGTTATTTCAGGTAACTTATTATTGTTAAAAGAACGAGTAACATCGGTGGGTGTTGCTCGTTTTTGTTTTTCAGGTTTTTTATTTTTATCGGCGTCAGCGCTTTATGCGGTTGAGCCTTCTGCTTCCACGCCTTTAAAACAGGTGACACAAAATAGCTTACAACAATTGAATGCTAGCACTAGTACTAAACCTAAGCAGCCAACTTCTAACGCCTCAAGTAAAGATTCCGATTCAAGCCAGGCTGTTATAGCCAATAATATTGAAAAAAATAGCGTAGAGAATAAACCTGTTTTTGCTGATAAGTCGTTGGCAGCTATTCAATCCATTGCGCAAACTGGTGCGGTACGACTTGCGCTATTCAATTTAGCTGCGCAGCAACCAACATTTAAAGATGCACCAAATCGCTGGTTATCGTGGGAACGAGAACGGATTAGTTTATTGAATATAAGTGGCCAGAATGCGGTGTTAGTTGAGCGCTTAAATAATTTACCGGATGGGGTGAACCTTTCTTTTGAATATTGGGCTAAAACGCAGCAGGCATCGGCCTATCTCAAACTACAGGCATATTCAAAAGCACGTCAAACATTAAGCGTTATTATCTGGCGGCAGAGAAATATAGATTTTGAATTTAATAATAAATGGTTACCGCATTGGCGAAGACTAATTATTTATAGTTATTTAGATGAGGGGCGAATTAAAGATGCTCATATCGCAATAACACGTTTCAGGCAGGATTATGATCAAGGTGATTTTAGCGATATTATTTTGTATGCACGTGTTTTATTAATGAATAATTTAGTTGATGAAGCCTTATCGCTATTATCCAAATATACCGATAACCCGGAAGCGGGTATGCTGCATTTGCTTGCACAACTAAGGAAAGGAGTGCGTTCACCACGTATTGTTTTACAAGCGGGTTTACGCCAGATGCAAGGTGATTGGGTAAAGCCTGAATTAAAAACATACCTATGGGCTATTGTGGCCGAAGCGGCCAAACGAAGCGAAGACAGGTTAGCGGGTATTAAAGCCATGGAGTTTATTTTTTCTGATGTGGCTAAGAGGAATCTACCAAAGGGTTTGTTTCATTTATCCATTGATGACCTATGGAATGCTTATATTGAGAATGCGAGATACATTGGTAATAAAGCACAGTATTTAATGGGGGATGATCCTGTTTGGTTGAAAGCAGCTGAAGCATTTGATGTTACTCAGGTTGTTAACGCTCGTTCACTGTATGCGTTTTTAATTTTACGTGGACAGGATAAAGAAATAAAACGACAGGCGACAAAATTATTTTTAAAATCACTAATGGCAAATACCAGTGGTAAGGAATTAGTTAATCAGTTGTTTTTAAATTCGAATCAATTTAAAACAAAACAATCCACGCCGGTTGTTATTCGTCATTTCTTAGTGGATTATGCTTTGGCAAATGCAAATATTCGTCTGGCTTCAGAGTTAATGGCCAGTATTAAAACCTCTCCTCAGGGCGCAGATAAATTTATGTGGGCGCTGCGTCGAGCGCGTGTTCTGGTGATGGGTGGAAAGGCTACGCAAAGTGCTAATGCGCTTGTTGATATTTTAAGTGAGCAAAAAAATATTGCGGTTGAGGATATCGATAAATTGATGCAAGTTGTTTTTGACCTGCAAACAGTTAAAGCGGACGAACAGGCATATCGTGTTTTAAAAAAAATTCTTTTACATACGAATGATTTGAAACGTAAACGTGAAATATATTACTGGATGGCTGATTCCAGAAAAGCACAAAAGAAATATGCCGATGCTGCAAACTTGTATCTTAAGTCTGCTATGTTGCCGAATAGTGATGAATTTAATACCTCGGCAGAACATAATTTGGATTCTGCATTAGCTCCCAATTTAGATTCCAGCTTAGACCCGTGGGGGCAAACTGCTCGATATCAGGCCGCGAGTAATCTAGCAAAAGCCGGATTAATTAGTGACGCACGGGCTTTGTATACAACACTGCTTAAAGCGACCCAGGATGAAGGTCGCCTTAAGGTTCTGAAACATGAATTGCAACAGCTCTGGCTTCTAGAGAACCAGATTACTGAATAACAAAGGTTGTAAAATAAACTGCATTTATTGTTGGTTTACCGAGATCTTCGGTGAGTAATTTTTTTAATGCTTTTGTTGCATCTGCGCGTAGCTTTTCTTTTCCTTTGACTGAGCGTATGTCTTTTGCTTCCCGACCACTTAATAGCATAACCAGTTCATGTTGAATGGCTGGCTTATGTTCCTGAACCGTTGCTGAATCTGCCGGATCGTCAAGCCTAAGTTGTATATCAATTTGCAAATGGCGAACTTTTCCATTGTCTGAAACATTAACAACCATTGGCGGAGAAAGTGAAAAATATTTTGAGGCTGAGCCACCACCGCCCGAGGCTGAGGCAAGAACGATATTTACAGGTGTGAAAAGCAATAAAAGAAGTAATACTTTGAGCATTGATATTGTTTTCATTTTAGATCCTTAAAAATTATATGAAAATATCTGGAAGTCTACGTTGTTCGCGTTTTAGCTTTTCAATATATCGGTTTTTAGCTGAAAATCTTTAATCTTATGCTTCGTTGAACTGCTATAGTGACAAACAGAATATTTTCGTGTTTAGGAGGCAGTTTCATGCAAATTGAGTCTTTTAAAGTGCATACACCAATCGGTTTACTTTATGTATTTTGTAGTGAAAACAAAGTATTAGAGATTAATATAGGAATGGATTCTAAGAAAAAATTGCCAGCTTGTCTGAATGAGCCAGAAACTTTGAACCAGTTTGCAAAACAGGTAAAAAATCAACTGGAATACTATTTTGTTGATTCTAATGCTAGCCTGGCTATTGAAACTTATGCACAAGGAACGGATTTTCAGAAATCTGTTTGGCAGATCCTTCGCTCTATTAAAAAGGGTAAAACGCTGACATATTCCGCTGTTGCAGAAAAACTAGGGAGTTCGCCACGTGCGGTGGGGAATGCATGTCGAGCAAATCCGGTTCCTATTATTGTGCCCTGTCATCGTGTTGTTGCGAAGTCAGGCCTGGGTGGTTTTGCTGGACAGAGTACGGGCTTTAATATTGATATGAAAACCTGGTTGCTTACACATGAACAGGTTATTTCGGTGTAGTGGTTGAATTAATCCTCTTTTAAGATGTCTGCTATTTTGTTCGAAGTTCTTTGTCCATATAATGTAGAATATGTTTTTTCAGTTTAATGTATATGTAGGTTTTAGATGAATTTTAATAAAATATTTTTGTTGCTGAGTTTTTTAACCGGCCTGTTTTTTAGTTTCAATAGTTTTGCTGATAATGGCTCTGCCGGTAATGTTTCTTCGACTCAGGAAGAACAAAATTCAGCCAAAATTAAAAATCTGGAAAAAATTAAAAGTGTTATCCGTAAGCGAATGAAGGGTATTGGAAAGTTTGAAGTCCAACCATCACCTATTAAAGGGCTTTACCTTGTCATTGCACCACCGCAAGTGCTTTATATATCTGAAGATGCGAACTATGTCATTGAAGGTGATATATCTGATATTCGAACAGGCGCAAATTATACTGACACTTACCGGAATGCTGCACGTTTTGCAGCTGTTGATGCGCAAAAAGATTCAATGATTATCTTTTCTCCTGTCAAAGGTAAAACGAAACATACTATTTCTGTCTTCACTGATATGGATTGCTATTACTGCCAAAAATTACATAAAGAAATCAGTGAGTTTAATCGTTTAGGTATTGAGGTGCGTTATCTGGCTTATCCTCGACAGGGTTTAAACTCGCCGTCATATGATAAGTCAGTTTCTGTCTGGTGTTCCAAAGATAAAAAAGCGGCTTTAACGAAGGCCAAGAACGGTGAAAAAATCACGCCTAAAACATGTGATAACCCGGTGGCAGGACACTTTAAGTTAGGTAATGAGTTAGGTGTGCGTGGTACCCCTGCCATCGTGCTGGAAAATGGGCAGATATATCCGGGGTATATTCCTGCTGCACGTTTGAGCCAGGCTTTAGATCGTGCTAAAGGGAAAGCTAAAAAATAAATTTTTAATAGATATTTTTAGTTAAGCGCCAACGCAAGCTTACGTCGATAATCGCTGACAATTTTGACGCCTTGCTCACCTTGTGTATTGACGATGTCGAAGAGTTTTAATAGTTCTTTGCGACCAAGCTCATCTTCAAATTTACGGTCACGTTTAATTATTTCTAATAACTGATCCATCGCGGCGGTAATATCACCTTGCAATACTAAATGCTGGCTTAACTGGAAACGCGCAGTTAAGTCTGCAGGTGTTTTATCGAGAATTGTAATTAAATTATCGGCATCGGGTAAATCTTTGGCTGATTCTGCAATGCCTATTTGAGCGCTGATACTTTTGATTTCATCCTGTTCCTGTAATAGCTCAGGCAGTTGCGCTATAAATTCTTTTGCGGTATCAAATTGTTGGGTTTGTGCCAGAATGCTGGCAAAGTGAATCGATATTTTCTGATTATCCGGATCACTTAAACAAATCTGTTGCATTTCGGTGATAGCATTATTATCACCTTGTTGTAGTTTTTCCATTGCCTGCTGATATAGAGGATCGGAATCACGTTCAATAAAATTACTCAGTTTTGCTTTTATTTCAGATTCGGATAAAACACCAGCAAACTCATCAACCATTTGGCCATTGCGAATAAACTTGACCGTTGGAACACTGCGTACCTGAAAATGCTCGGCCAGTTCTTTATTTTGATCAATATCGACCTTAGCTAATAAAAATTGACCAGCATACTCATCGGCAAGCTTAACCAGGGTTGGAACAAGTTGTTTGCAGGGGTTGCACCAGGGTGCCCAGAAATCGAGTAGTACGAGTTTCTGCATAGAAGCTTCGATTACCTGAGCCTGGAAGGTTTCGGCAGTTACATCAAGCACGGTATCGGTCATATTTAAATCCTGATTATTTTATATAATTTGTCACTGCTGTCCCATTAACTTGATCTAATGTTGTCGAAATGCGAAGCAGTGTCTACGTTTATGATAATACTATCGCCGCCGGACATGGATTGGTAGGGCTG
>VAPL010673178.1_pt1 | contig 12320 bp, 10 predicted proteins | sample 3395061 | NCBI WGS metagenome assembly VAPL01 (sample SAMN08290444, study PRJNA428436) | hydrothermal vent metagenome | isolation source: Deep-sea hydrothermal vent chimney 2 | place: Pacific Ocean: Juan De Fuca Ridge | depth 2182 m m
AGACTGGGAGAGGGCTGGGGAGAGGGTTCAAGAATCTGCCTCAAACCGATCCCCCCCTCATCCCAGCCTTCTCCCCCCCTCGGGGGAGAAGGAGCAAAACCTAAATAGCCGTCTGAAGACGGGGAATTTACGGATCCCCTATCGGGGACTTTAAATTGCAGATAACAGAGTCGGACAAATAATACTTTATTAGCCCCGATTCATGAACCGAGCGCCAGAAAGGGTTTAATCGAGAAATACAGGATCAGGCTGACCGCGACAAGATAGGCCAGAAAGCGCAGCGGATTTTCTTTCAGCATGCTCACCAGCGTCCGCTGCCGCCCTTCGGCCCGTAACCGATCATATTCTGCACGTGCCTGTTGGCAACGTGTCTGTTCGTAGTGCTCAATCAGGCTTCTGGCCTGTTCCAGCTGATTATGATCGCGCAACCAGATCCCGGCCAGAGAAATACCCCAGTTACCGGCGGACGTTTCATAATAATCTATGCCGTTATCCGTTAATAACGTTCGAATATCATGGGCTTCATCATCGGGCACGGCATTGAGTTTGAAGAGCAGGACAGCCATTTATTCCAAGCCGGTCATTCGGCCTATTTAATTCGTAGATCAGGGAGATCGGTACGCGCCATCATATGTAGAACAATGCCGGTACCGACAAAAAACACGACCGATGCAGCAAACGCGGCGACAATAGGATCATTGGGCGCGGCATCTATATACAGATAAGCCGATATCGAGGCACAAGCCAGAGCCATGAGATAACTGCCCAGCGCAATTACAAAAACAATTTTCTGACCTATTCCTCGTTTATGCACCATAACACCTCTAAATTGAAACGGATCTAATAAAAAACCCCGGTAATTACCGGGGTTTTCGTCACTGCGCTATGAGTTAAAAACTCAGGCGGACTCTTTCTGGCTCTGATAATAATCCATCAGAATCTGCGCCACTTCAGGACGTGAAAATTCCTTCGGCGGAGCCATGCCATTGCCCAGCATTTCACGTACCTTGGTGCCGGACAGCAGTACGAAGTCTTCTTTGGTATGATCAGGAGCTTCGCGCATCATCACTACTTTGTCCAGTTTCTTGGAATAGGCGGTGTGATCGGCTTCGAAGATTTCTATCTCCATCATACCTTCCGGCACTTCTTCCTTGAAAATGGTCTGCGCGTCAAACGCACCGTAATAGTCACCAACACCCGCATGGTCACGACCGATGATGAAGTGGGTGGCACCCATGTTCTGACGGAAATAAGCATGCAGCACAGCTTCACGCGGACCAGCATAGAGCATATCGAAACCGTAGCCGGTAATCATAACGGTGTTGGGTTTGAAGTACAGCTCGACCATTTTGCGAATGGCAGCGTCACGAACAGGAGCAGGAATATCACCTTTCTTGAGCTTGCCCAGCAGCATGTGAATTACCAGGCCATCACAACCCAGACGATCCATCGCCATATGACAGAGTTCTTCGTGCGCCAGATGCATGGGGTTACGAGTCTGGAAGGCTACTACCTTGTTCCAGCCGTGTTCTTTAATTTCGTTGCGGATTTCAACGGCGGTGCGGAAAGTATCCGGGAATTCTGTCTGGAAATAGCTGAAATTCAGAACCTGTATCGGACCGGAAACGGCCATGCGACCCTGGGTGTTGAAGGTTTTAACCCCGACATGATCCATGTCTTCGGTGCGGTAAACCTTCTGTGTCATCACTTTCATCTGCTCATCGCTGACTTCTTCGATGGCTTCAACATCCATCACAGCCAGTACCGGATTACCGTCGACATTAGGATCACGCAGGGCGATGCGTTTGACATCCTTGATGGCATCTACGTTTTCCAGCAGGCACAGAACCGGAACCGGGAAATGGGAACCATCACTCAGGGTCATTGTTTCTGCCGCGCCCATAGCGTCAGCCACATTCATGAATCCCTTAAGCGGATTGAAATAACCGCCGCCCATCATGACTGCATTGCCGGCCGCCTGTGAGCTAATAACGACGGAAGGCAGATCTTCCGCTTCCTTGCTCAGCTTTTCGTGTTCGTCAGTATCGTATACGAAAAGAGGCTGTAATTCGTCGGAACCAATTGGTTTAATCATATTTCTCTACCTCGTTTTGAGTACAGTACCCGCAGGTACTATCGATGTCATAAAATAAAAACCCGGAATATCTGATTCAGCGCCGACCTTCTGCCATTTCATCCACATCCTACACACCAGCAGTTTTGTGCGCCGAGCAGTTTCGCTTTGAAATTTTGCCCTGCACTATACAACACTCATTGACAGGCAGAAAAATAGGGGCAGTTTATACGGGCATAGATAGCCGCAAAAGATTTTATAGAGGGAAATGCAAGCAGTTGATTATATAAAAATTTTTATGTCTGCCGACGAATAACACAGTAGTCTAGAATATTACTATGGTTTTAAAGTTTAGAACAGGCCACGCTTGATGAGTGAAGATACGCTCGACTCTGCCTAAGATTGACAGCGCAGACACCGAGAACGTTGCCCCATTCTTCTTTGCTATCAGTAGGATTCTTCCCAACTGATATAGTGCTCCAGATGCTCGATCTTCTCCTGCTGTTCCAGAATAATATCCTTGACCACATCCCCCATAGCAATCAAACCCAGCACTTTTTTATTTTCCACCACCGGGAGATGGCGTATGTGGTGCTTGCTCATAATGGCAAGACAGACTTCAACATCCTGTTCCGGAAACGTGTAGTAGACCTGACGGGTCATCAATACCTTTACTTTTGTTTCCCTTGCCGGCAACTCATCGAGAATCATTTTCCGCGCACAATCACGTTCGGAAAACATGCCAATCAACTGCCCGTCTAATAGCACCGGCAATGCACCAATGCCTTTTTCCTGCATCATTTTCATCGCTTCAAACACGCTGTCATCCGGATGCACGCTCCAAATTTGACGGCCTTTTATCTGCAGCAGTTTTCCGACATTGATCATGGCTTATCCCCTTCAAGTTGCCCTCCTTTACTCATAGCACATCCAGACAGGAAAAACAGAGCAAAAAGCTGATTTAAGAACTTGAGCGATCAGGTCAAACCGCTGTTGCTAAAACCAATCAAGACCATAATCAACAGGCTGATACCGATAGTCAGCAGGGTAAAACCAATAATATGCGAAATAATCACGGCACGTCTGGAGGGCGGCGGCACCAAGCGTTTTTCCAGTTCGCCACTGGCCTTGAGGCGTTCGTATTCCAGCGGTCTCTCTTCTTTAAACTCTTCCAGGTCCCAACTGCCGGTGAACATGACGATATCCAGCGGGAATTTGGCCGGGCGGAAATGGTTATTAAAGAAATGCACCACGAACAAGGTCGTCACCGCCAGGAAAGCTTCGACGCCGTGGGCAATCGAGGCAATATTAAATACCCAGCCCGGCAGAAAACGCAGCAGGATCGGTGAAGCCCAGAGCACGATGCCCGACGTACCGATAACAAAGGCGCCCCAGTATACCGCCCAGTAATCAAACTTCTCCCAATAAGTGAAACGATCCAGACGCGGCGGCTTACCTTTGCCGAAGAACCAACGGAACTGCGCCTTCATATCCTGCCAGTCTTTCATGCGCGGCAACATGGAATCAGGGCCAAACCACCTGAAGTCTTTATTTTTCAACAAGCGCGAAAGCAGAATAACACCATGCCCCACCACGGCCAGCAGGAACAACACCCCGGCAGTACGATGAATAATGCCAAATACGCCAGGACCACCTACGGCTTTAACCACGGCCACAGCCCAGGCCGTATCCGCATACATCACGGCCATACCGGTAAACACCAGGGTCATGACCGAGATCGCCAGCAGCCAGTGATTGACACGCCAGTACCAGGCAAAACGCTTGAAATGGACATCGCTGTGTTTTTTCTTCGGCTTGACGCGATACCGTACCGTCAGGGAATCGCTGGTGCTGGTGGCAAAAACGCGTGACTTATATTCACGATAAAACCAGAGCATGGAATGGCTGTAGAAAAAGATCAGCACCGCGACGACAATGTAGATCATAATCTTGCCGGTAACGTACATGCCCGGATAGCGTTTGAAATCATGGGTATTACCATGCGCCTTGTAACTGATAATCCCGGCACCGGCATCTTTATGGCATTCGCGACAGGTTTTCAGGCGATTCTGTTTGCTGACTTTTGAGGCAGGATCATCAATTTTGCGTGTATCGTGGCCACGGTGGCAATCCACACAACGCGGGACGTTCTTATTACCGTGCCAGGCTAACTGCCCGTGAGTCGTCGCCATATAACTGGCGACTTCCTTCTTATGACAGTTGCCGCAGTTTTTGGTTACCACCCGGTGGGCGGTCAAACCTTCCTTTTTTGTAATTTCATGGGAAGAATGACAATCGGAGCAGGTCGCACTGTCGCCCTTCCAGGGCGTTTTCAGGGCTGCGCCGTGAATAGAACGCCGGTACTCCCGCAACGCCTTGTCATGGCACTCACCACACATCTGCGGGGAATTTTCACGATAGGTGGAGGCTTTCGGATTGCTGGATTTATAAACATAGTGCGCCGTGTGGCAGGCCGCGCAATCGGCGTTGTTCTTCACCCTGGTATCGGCGTGAACAGAATGCGTATAACGTTCTGTGTTAATCACCACTTCTGATTTTTCTTTCTTGCGCGCCTTTTTCAGACCGCGCCAGTCGCGCCCGTCACTTGCAGTTTTAGCACGTTCAATATGGCAAGTGACACAATTAACGGTTTCCAGCTTTTCCTTACGATGCGGCAATTTTTTAATTCCGCGATGGCATTCTATGCATTTCAGTTTGCCATGCGCGCTGTCACGCAGGGCGGAAATATTAATATCCAGTGAGCGCTTGCGTGATTCACCGTGTTCGCCCATCGGCACGGCAAAACCCTTGACCCCGTGGCATTCGCTACATTCCTGATCTGTAAAATCCGCCGCAAAAAGATTCACGGCATGAAACAAGAGAAAAAGAAGGGCAAGGATTTTCTTCAACATGTTAAATATTTTTATGTGTTATGCAGAAACAGGCTTCGAATAATTCGAATAAAAAGCGGTCGTTATTTCTGCTGCCAATTAAAGAAACACCCGCAGGAAAGACCTGCGGGTGCGGCATGAGTGACGACACTCCGGCTTTACTTCTTGACCTTTTGGGTCTTAAAGCCATGATTGTCGTCATCCTTTGGCGACCAGGATTTAGGCGGCTTTTTACCGATGAACCAGCGGTGCATCTCGGAATTGAGGATTCTATCCAATTCCTTCTGCACCCGATCGGCGCCCTTGTTATTACCTTTGCGGCGCGCCTTCTCGATCAGATCCTTCACTTCCGGCACCATCTCCATATAAAAACGATGCGCAACTTCGAACATGCCTTCCCAGTGAACATAGTCAGGAGCCAGCATGGCGGCACCGTGACGAGCGCGGCGGCCTTCATGATGCCAGAGGTAGAAGTAGGTCCATTCTATCTTTTCGTTGAATTTAACCGAATCGATAAGTTTCTCTTTCTTCAATGCCGTGATCAGCTGTTTCGCAGGGATCGCAAACTTGTCGTTAAACAGTTCCACGAAGGAATCCAGCTGTTCATAGAAGTTGTCGACAATGTTACGACCGTGACAGGCAGTGCAGACTGACTTCATATCCTTACGCCGCTGCAACCAGGGCTTGACCTTCTTACCGGCCTTTTTGGCTTTCGCGTCAATCTTGAATGACACCGGCGCACGCAGGTTCCAGGAAATGCGTGAACCAATATCGTGGTTGACCGGCAGATCCTTGGTCGCCGACATATGGCAGGTGGCGCAGGTGGGTGCGGCGGTGTAGTCCTCACCCGGAATCCACTTGCTGGAATCCATATTCATTTTATCGATATGGGCGCGGAAAGCGACACCATGCACCGACTCTTCGTAAATTTCTTTCTGCGGATGATCCGGCCCCAGGTGACAGCGACCACAGTTATCCGGGTGACGTGCCTGTTCCACATCAAAGTTGTGACGCAAATGACAGGCCGAACAGGCACCCTTGGAGCCATCCGGATTAATCCGACCGATACCCGTGTTCGGCCAGGTTGCCGGATTCAAAGAACCGTCCGACTCGACCCGTACGATGGAACCATGACAGCCCATGCAACCGGAAGTCACCACCGGGGAAGTGCCGTTGAGCAGCGGCGCACCTTCAACCACGTCGGCCAGCACATTGTCCAGCGAACCCAGAATATTGCCCGCCGAGGCATGGTGACTGGCGTCGAATTCCTTCACCTCACGCTCATGACACTGGCTGCAATCCTTCGGCGAGACAATCACCGAAATAGTAAAATCCTTGTGCTTGATAGCGTCTTTGTCCGACGGTTTGGCCTTGTGACATTCATAACAACCGACATTGGCGCGATAATGTTTGGATGCGCCCCACATCGCATAGATGCCCGGCGTCTTTTCACGGTGGCAGGACACACACTGAGCGCTTTCCTTGCTCATGTATTTGAAGCCCTTGAGTATTTCTACCGGCTTCTCCTTGTTTTTGGCGGCAGCCGGCGTGATAAGCGCAAACTGCAGGCAAACGATACTTAAAAACAAAGCCGTCAACATTGCACTGGTTTTGTGCATCATGCTGTATGGCCTGAATTCAGCAATAGTTTTCATGTCATATTCCCCCTGGTACGGCAACGCGTACAAAACAACGTTACAATTTTTATAAATAATTGAACCGGCAGGCTCCAAAGCAATATTCCGGCCACAATTATCATACTAAATTGCTAATTTATTTAAGTGCTTAGATTTAGTATATTTTTAACATTTGTATAGAAACCATTCTATTTGAAGGTATATGCCTGTTTTTGCCCAGACGCCTCATGATTGTGCAGCCTGAGGCAAAAGATAATCATACTGGTGCAATAAAAGACAGAATTGTCCCGCTTAAATCGATGAATAAGGGTGTTTTTACCTAAACAAATATACTGATTCTAAAATTTAGACATGGCTAAATTTTGTCCTGGTCATAGGACCAAGGTTATATATTTTGCGGTTTCTTAATGTTCTATAGTTAGTTAGTGCAGTGATAGCAATTTAACAGTAAGAACAAATATCAAGGAGAGGAAAAATGAAACGATCTAAATTATTACCCAATATATACAAAACAGCAGTAGGTATAATTACCCTGCTACTTGCTACATTTAGCATGTCTGCCTATGCAGCCACCGCCGTAAGCTGGACGTCTCCGGCCAACGGCTCATCCTATCCGGTAGGAACCAGCGTCACTCCTACCGGTACAGCCAGCGGAATCGGCCTAACCGGAACCGGACTGGATCTCGCATTGGTGCTGGATTCCTCCGGTAGCATGTATAGTTCCGTGACTGTAGGCGGTGTTACCAAGAGCCGGGCACAATGGCAGAAAGATGCCGCCATATCCCTGGTGAACAATCTTCCCGACAGCATGACGTCTGTGGCGATTGTCGAGTTCGACTATAGTGCAAACTTGGTAACAGGGCTGACTCCACTATTGACGGGTAAAACTAACATCATTAATGCCATTAACAGTGTTAACGCCTCCGGCGGCACCTACATAGGCAGAGGCATTCAAGCAGCCACCGCAGAGTTGACCGGCGCAAGGCACACCGTAGGCCGTTCACAGCAAATGGTGGTATTTTCAGACGGTTATACTTACGGCACCCCTGCAACTGACGCCACGACCGCACTGACTGCCGGGGTGGATGCGGTTCACTCAGTCGCGTTGCCCGGTGCAGACACTACTACAATGAGTTCCATCGCAACAGCGGGTAGTGGAACATTCATCGATGCCAGTAGTGCAACCGGCATACAGAATCTGATCAACCTGTTCTCCGGCTACGGCGGCAATCTGGTAGGCATTGATCGTGTCGATATTACCATGCCCGATGGCAGCCTTGTGGGCAGCGTTACACTGGATGCATTCGGTAACTTCGTCGCACCCGCCTGGCTGATGGCATTAGGTAGCAATCAGTTTATCGCCACGGCTTATGGCAGCGATGGTACATCGGCAAGTTCAATACTTACACTTAACGGTACAGCGGTTACCAGCGTACCAGAACCGGGTGTACTTGGATTATTAGGGCTGGGACTTGTCAGCCTTTATGGTACACGCCGCCGCCGAGTTAAATAGTAAGGTAGTAAATCACAGGCTTTGCTAATTAACTAATTAATAAGCTCGCCTGAATGATTAAAAGGGCAGTACCTCATGTACTGCCCTTTTTTATTTGCCTGATTCCCTCAGTTGTTGCTAAGCTCTACCGAGTTAATCTCAAACAACGTATTTTCTTGAACCGTATCAGGATGTTATGGATAAAAAATATTATGGATAAAATTATGCGTATGCCGCCCCGGTTACAGCCTCTAATTTGTGTTTTTCTGTTTCTTGCGTTCTCATTCAGAGTCTCCGCTCTGACAATATGGGAGGATTCTGAAACAAAAAATAACGCATTCATGGAAGATTTATTCAATCTTGCGGCTCCAACATCAACAACCAGCAACGGCCTGCCGGTATTACAGAGCGCAGAACAAGCACAGGCGGCTCTCAAAGTTATAGAGAAAAATCTTCGCCAGACAGGTGATTTGATCCTTATAGCGGAATTAGCGCCGCGGATAATACAACTCCTGCCCCGCGACCAGAACATTCGCTACCTCTACATCCTTGCACTTACCGCTAAAGGTGAGTTATCCAAAGCTCAATCTATTATTACTAATTTAACAGCATCGAAGGATTCTTATTTTTATAGTTTGCTGGCGAAAGCAGCAATCGCCAGGGCGAATGGAAAGTTTACTGCGGCGATAAATGCCGCACGAAAGGCAATCACGATCAATCCAGACCACCCGTACGCCTATAATTTTCTGGGCCAACTGGAAGCACAGCAGGGCAATAACAGCCGGGCACTCAAGAATTTTAAAATAGCGGTTGAACGTTCACCAAAATTTGCCGCCGCCCACTCCAATCTAGGTGCATTATATTTTTTGCTCGGTAAACCTGCTCAGGCATGGAAGGCATTTTCTAAGGCAGTGGACATCGCACCAGGATATTGTGCTCCGCTAATGGGCCGAGCTGCAATTTCAATAGCCCGCGCTGACATCAATAATGCGACCGCTGATCTTAAGCAGTGCCTTCAAAACAATCCGACACAATTGCTGGCACGGCAACAATTAGCAGCCTTATATATAAAAAGCGGTCGCCTGGATCAGGCCAAACAACTGGCGCGCACAACAACATCGGTCGAAACCCGATTTAGCAAAATAATGCTGGCTGATATCCATCTTCGCCGAAACGAAATTAGCGCAGCACGCGAACAGTTAAAAGGACTGAAAAAAAGCGCACAAGTGAATTATATGTTGTCCTTGTGCGACATTATTGATGGTCAGACAGATGATGCACGCAAAAAAATAGGACAGGCGATAAAACTGCAGCCGGATTCATCTGCTCTTGCGCTGGTTAGTATTATTTATACTTTTTATAATGACGGCTCACCCAATCAAAAACAATTAACGAAGCTTGGGCAAGAGAAGTCGATAGGCCCTTTAGCAAACTTTATCGCAGGAAACCAGCAAGCTGCCAGGAACAATTTCAGTGCAGCCTATAAATCATGGACTCGGGCCGAAAACCTATTGCCCGGTTTTATTTTTCGGGGCCTGAGTTCAAACCAGGTACGAAACGGTAGCTCGAGCGGAGAACAACGTTTTCTTGCTTTAGGCATGTTGCTTTATCTAAAGGGCTTATACCCTGCCGCCTTGCTGGAATTTGAAAAAGCTCTCAAAACAAACCCGAAGTCATTCATGGCAAACTATTTTGCTGCTCTTGCAAGCGCCCGGGCTGGCTATGAGAACAAAGTAGAAAAATACCTTTTACGCTCACTTAAACAGACCCCGGACTTCTTTCCTGCAAATTACATGATGGCCGAACGCAGCCTGCGTTATAGAGATATTAATAAAGCAATCAGATACTACCGCGCGGCAGCAAAAAGTGAACCCGATGCAGGTGTACTGGTAAAACTGGCTCTGCTTTATCAAAGTAAAGGAGAAACAAAACAAGCAAAGGAAACCTATCAACGCTTAATTGACGCACATCCTGAAAATTTCCTCGGTTATAACCAGCTGGCATGGTTATATGCAGAACGAGGAGAGAAACTTGGCCAGGCTCTTACTCTAGCCAGCCAGGCCAATAAATTAGCACCAGGCAACGCGAGTGTAAACGATACGCTGGGCTGGATTTATTTTCATCTGGGGAAATATAATTTGGCGAACACCTATTTGCGACAGGCAAACAAAATAAGCGGCAATAATAATCCGGATATACTCTTTCATCTGGCTTCCGTGTCATACAAGAAAGGAAACCTGCAAACCGCAAAGCATCACCTGCTAAAAGCGATGGCGATATCGAAAAACTTTGATAGCATTAACGAGGCCAAAGAACTGTTGAAAAAGCTACCATAAGAAAACTATATTCTATGCCCGGCTTTTAGCGGCAGTTTGCGGCATCCAAATGCTGGCGCCCCAGATTTTCAAGCGCAATATCAGCCTGTCTGAAGCCGTTAGACTGGGATCGGGACCACCAGCGTGCAGCTTCACAGTAACTCTGCTTGCCGGCCACTCCGTTGGCGTACATGGCGCCCAAATTGTACTGCGCCAGGGCATCGCCGTTAGCGGCTGCCAGCAGCCACCAGCGCTTGGCTTCCTTAAAATTGCGACTCACGCCATCACCACCGGTGGCATAGATAATCCCGAGATTATACTGGGAATCCGTATTGCCCTGCATACTGGCCGCTCGCCACCATTTAACAGCTTCGGGAATATTCTTTTTCACTCCCAGTCCCCGCGCATAGGCCAGCCCTAGATTGTGCTGGGCTTCGCGATCCCCCAGCTCGGCTGCACGCCGGTACCAGTAAAGTGCTTTGTAGAGGTCATTACTGGCACTTTCATACAGCATTCCAAGAAAAAACTGGGCTTTGCTGTTGTTATCCTGCGCCAATGGCAGCCAGATCCTTTCGGCGAGATAGAAATCCTTATTTTTAAAAGCTTTCACTCCCTGTATTAATTCATGCCGGGCAAAAAATGCCTGTTGACCCATGCTGAGCAGGCTTGAATCCAGCAAGTTGCTGGAACTGACATCGTTCTCGCTCAGTAAACGCGCATGGGCTGACGATATTAGCAACAAGCCGCTAAAAAGAAAGAACAGGAAGGATGCTCTTTTCGCTTTAAAATAATGAATAAAATGCGGGTTAAACAGCTCTGGTGACATAGCAACTCTCCAACACAGCCTGGTACTGCAGGCGTTCTATATGTTTTAACGTCTTGTCACTGAGCGACTTTAGGTGTTTTCTTGCTCCTGCCGACTTGATTTTTCGGAATTTTGTGTCTAGCCACGAATGGCGCGATCCATACGTGTTAATGCCGCATCCCAGGTTTCGCCCCGGTTTTCACCACGCCCCATCAACTCGATGAGTCCATAAGATAATTGCCGATTCTCAGGCGTCATATCCACCAGCTTTCGCAACATATACATATGCCCTCCTTTCTCGATGTCCAGTGTTTTGCATAGCGCATACAGCAACAGGGCCTGCCCGGAACGGGGATTAGCTTCAATCAACATGCAAACCTGTTCAAGTACATTATCAATCATAGTGTCAGCCTTTTAATTCGGGCAACAAAAAAGGGCAGGTGAAGTCACCTGCCCTTTTGCCTTTTACAAACGATACCGGGGATGCCTCCCCTGACGATTTATTTGTAGAAAGAAACCATTTTCTCAAGGCTGATGGCTTTAACCTTGTCCGCATTACCCGCGGCACCAAAGGCTTCAAAACGCGCCTTGCAAATTTCCATCATGCCCTTGGTCGCTTCCTTAAGGAATTTACGCGGATCAAAGTTTGCAGGATTTTCAGCCAGGTGTTTGCGCACGGAACCGGTGGAGGCCATACGCAGATCGGTGTCGATGTTGACTTTGCGTACACCATTCTTGATGCCTTCAACAATTTCTTCCACCGGCACGCCGTAAGTCTGTCCCATTTCACCGCCGTAGGAGTTGATGATTTTCAGCCATTCCTGAGGTACGGAAGAGGAGCCGTGCATAACCAGATGCGTGTTAGGGATACGCGCGTGAATTTCCTTGATGCGGACAATGCGCAGGACTTCATCGGTCGGATCCTTGGAGAACTTGTAAGCACCGTGGGAAGTACCAATGGCAATCGCCAGGGCGTCTACGCCGGTCTTTTCAACGAAGTCAGCGGCTTCTTCCACGCCGGTCAAAAGCTGGTCCATGTCCAACTTGCCTTCGGCGCCGTGGCCGTCTTCTTCGCCCATTTCACCGGTTTCCAGTGATCCCAGGCA
>VAPL010659244.1_pt1 | contig 12318 bp, 7 predicted proteins | sample 3395061 | NCBI WGS metagenome assembly VAPL01 (sample SAMN08290444, study PRJNA428436) | hydrothermal vent metagenome | isolation source: Deep-sea hydrothermal vent chimney 2 | place: Pacific Ocean: Juan De Fuca Ridge | depth 2182 m m
AAGAGTCTACCGGGAACAGTTAGTGGGGTCGCGGGGCTGCTCAATTACCATGGAACCTCCGTACCCGTTATCGATATTAGTGAACTATGCGGTAAACCTGTCCATCAAACCAGTCTTACTACACGTATCATTATTGTAAATTATTTAAACAATCATATTATTGGTATTAAAGCAGAAAACGTAACAGAAACAATCAGAATATCTGACAATGCGTTTAAAGAATCAGGTATTAAAATAAATAAAAATAACTTTCTCGGTGATGTTGCTGAAATAGACAATAAGTTTATACAACTAATCAATATAGAACAATTATTAACGGATGAACTTCGTAGCTGCTTATTCCCAGATAAAAGTAAAGCAGTAGGCTAACCAAGATGTCACGTGATTTAATTGCTCAACGTTTAAAAGAAGCTATGGGGCTACATGCCCCAACGGTTGGCATGATGACTGTATCAAGTGCGATTAATCGTCGCATGCGCGAGTGTGAGATAGATAATGACAAACAGTATCTCTCACTAATCATTTCAAGCCCTGAAGAAATGAAAGAGCTTATCGAAACAGTGTTAATCCCAGAAACATGGTTCTTCCGAGAAAATCAACCCTATGAATATGTTCTAGAGTATTTTAAAGATCAAAATAGCAGAGTAAATATACTTAGCATTCCATGTTCAACCGGTGAAGAACCTTATTCAATTGCCATGATGTTGATGGACAATAATATAAATGTCGATGCATTCAATATTGACGCCGTTGATATTGGTGAAAACAACATTGCAAAAGCCAAGAAAGGAGTTTACAGGAAAAACTCATTCAGGGCAGATGACCTTAGCTTTATGAGCAAATATTTTCACGAGAAGGATAATTTATTTAATCTAGCGGGATTTGTTAAAAACAAAGTCAATTTCCACTGCAACAATGTACTTAGTGATTCATTTGATCTGGGTGAAAGCTACTATGATATTATTTTTTGTAGAAACTTACTTATATATTTTGACGCTGAAACACAGTTAAAAATGTTTTCAACCATCAATAAAATGCTAAAGCCCAACGGATTATTAATTCTCGGTCATGCTGAAACAATTCAACACTCAGAAGATATATTTGTCCCGGCTATTAATTCAAGATCATACGTGTATGTTAAAAACACCAATCTTGAAAAATCACTACCGCATCTGCAGAAAATCAGAAGAAATAATTTATCGCAGTCTTTCTCAACAACCAAATCTAAGAGAATGTTAATACGACCTTTCTCAGAAACAAGAAAACAAGAAAACAATAACACCAAAGAAAAACCTACCCCAGACACTATTAACACAGAAAGTCTCGAGGCGGCTTTCAATCTTGCAGATGAAGGCAAACTTGAGGATGCTCTAAAGATATGTAATACATTCATAAATAATCATACTGATAGTTCAAAAGCGTACTACCTTACAGGTGTTATCTACGACACCAAAGGTGATGTTGATAAAGCTGACGAATCTTTACACAAGGCGATATATCTCGACCCTAAAAATATCGAGGCACTGATCCACCTTTCACTCATTGCAGAACAACGTGGCAACCATGAAGAAGCAATACGCTTCAGGCAACGCGCACAACGCGTTCAAGAAAGACACTCAGCATGATCATTAACTCAATCAATATTGATGACTGTTGGAATACCATTGGCGTATGGCGACGTGGGGACAAAAAATGTGAAAAACTTAATGACGTTGTACATTGCTATAACTGCGACGTGTATTCAAATGCAGGTCGATCTTTATTAAATAGAACAACACCTGAAGGTTATGATGATGAATGGGCTGACGTTCTAGCCGCTGAAAAAACAATTAAAACCAAAAATACAATATCAGCAGTCGTATTTAGACTTGGTGCTGAATGGCTGTCTCTTCCTGTCAATATGATTAATGAAATAACCCTATTAAGATCTATTTACGATATCCCTCACAACCAAAATAAGAAAATACGCGGTATGGTGAATATACGCGGTGAACTTATTATTTGTATGTCACTCGGGTACTTACTTGGCATTGAAAAACCCGAAGATGATTTAATTAATGAAGAACGACCAATAAATCGACTTATCATGATAAGAGAAAGAAATGGTTATATCGTATTTCCAGTTAGTGAAATTGATGGAATCATTCATTATGACCCTGAAAAACTTTCTTCAGCACCAGATACTGTTAGAAATTCTAAATTAAATTTTATACAAGGTATAGCCACTCTTAATAGTAAAACAATAGGCTGCATTGAGCACACTACCCTGCTCGATAATATTGCGAGCACATTAAAATGAATGGTTCAGTATACAACCCGGCAACTGACCCCGCCATGATGGAGCTTTTTAAACAAGAAGCTGAGTCTCATACAAAGTCACTCACTTCTGGTCTGCTTGCCTTTGAGAAATCCAACAACAATACAGAAGTATCTGAACAGCTTATGCGTTCCGCTCACTCTATTAAAGGTGCGGCAAGAATGGTCGGGATCGATATTGTCGTCAGTATTGCGCACGTAATGGAAGATTGTTTTGTAGCAGCACAAAATAATGACATAAGCTTATCAGCATCCTGTATAGATGTGCTTTTAAAAGGCGTTGATACCATAAGCGATATCGCTGAAGGAAAATCTAAACATTCATCTAAAAATGACATCACTACTCTTATTGCTAACTTAGAAGACATCAAATCCGGAAAAATCACTGTCACTAAGAAAACAAATGCGGCTGAGAGTGATGATAAATCCACTAACAAAGACCCTATGTTAGATTTATTCCAATCAGATGCGAAAAACATTATTACAAATATCAACAATGTTCTTAGTTCATGTAAAAACACAACGGCAAGCAGTGATGATTTAAAGTCTCTAAAAAGCAACCTTCATACAATGAGTGGTAGCGCCAAATTATGCGGTGCTAGTAATATACATAATTTATGCCAAGCGATAGAAAAGAGAATTGATCTGGAATCTAATGCAGGAAACCATGTTGATCTTTCTTCTGGCGCATCCATCGCAACAGCAATTAATGCAATAGATATTGCGATCAGTTCATCTGTAAGAGATGAAAATACTATTCATTTTAATGAGATAGTCACATTATTAAACACCCTTGACAAAAAACCAACACCAGAGCCAGAATCAAAAATTGTAGCTGCAACTTCTACAAGTGACAAAACATCTGACTATTCTATAAAAATTAGCACAAAACGTCTAAATAGGCTGGTGGGTCTTGCTGGTGAAAGTGTTGTTGAATCACGATGGGTTCGTGCGCATGCGGATTCTATGCTGGTATATAAACGTCGCCAATCAGAAATAATCAATGCTTTAGATAATTTACGTAATTACCTTGACGAATCTCAAGCCGCTGAACATATTATTGAACTATTTGGTGATATTCAAAAACGCGCTAACGATGCCAGATCTTACCTAGGTGAACGTTTAAGTGAACTTGATGAATATGATCGTCGTGTTACGGGTTTATCTGAAAGGCTTAACCATGAAGTCTTACAAACACGAATGCGCCCTTTCTCTGACTGTACACATGGTTTTGAGAGAATGGTTCGAGATTTAGCACGATCACTTGATAAAAGTATTGAATTAAAAATTATTGGCAAAAATACACAAGTTGATCGTGAGATATTATCTCGCATCGAGGCGCCACTCAATCACATCATCAGGAATGCAATCGATCATGGCATTGAATCAAAACAAGAACGTTTACAAACAGGAAAACCAAAACAGGCAACCATAAAAATAGAGGCATCCCATAATATGGGTATGCTCTCTATCGCAATCTCTGATGATGGTCACGGTGTCGATATGAATGTATTACGTAAACGTATCATCGAACGACAATTATCAAATGCTGAAATGGTTGAGCACCTCAGTGATGCGGAACTACTCGATTTTCTTTATCTACCAGGATTCAGTACACGTAGTGATGTAACTGAAATATCAGGTCGTGGTGTAGGCTTAGACGTTGTTCACAGTACTATTCAAGAAATGCGTGGACAAATCAGAACATCCTCCACCTACGGGAAAGGAATACGCATACAACTTCTATTACCACTTACACTTTCAGTAATCCGAAGCCTGTTAGTCAATATTGGGGGGCAAGCCTATGCTTTCCCACTAGCTCGAATAGAGTCTATTCACACATTAAAACGTGACCAGCTTAAAACAATGGAAGGGAAACAATATTTCACTATCAATGAAAAGCATATTGGTTTAATTGACTCTGCGCAAGTTTTAGAGGTTAAAGATGTGCCCAATAATAGTGATGAAATACCAGTCATTATTCTTGGTGATCGGAACAATAGCTACGGTGTAGCAGTTGAGAAATTTATTGGTGAACGAGATATTGCCGTTCACCTTCTTGATCCGAGGTTAGGAAAAATCAAAGATATCAGTGCAGCTACTTTACTTGAGAATGGCGAACCTGCATTGATTGTTGATATTGAAGATATGATCCGTTCCATTGAAATATTAATCTCTGGTGAAAGACTTTCTAAGGTAGGTAACCACATTGCTAATGTCGAGACGAATTCTATCAAACGTATTCTGGTTGTCGATGACTCTATTACCGTTCGCGAGGTAGAGAAAAAATTACTCACTTCACGAGGCTATCACGTGGATGTCGCCGTTGATGGCATGGATGGCTGGAATACAGTTCACAACACTCATTACGATCTTATTATTAGTGACATCGACATGCCTCGAATGAATGGTATTGAATTTGTCACTATGCTTAAAGCTGATTCAGAATATAGAAAAATACCCGTCATGATCGTTTCTTACAAAGATAGACAAGAAGATAGAGAGGCCGGTCTTAACGCTGGCGCAGACTACTACCTCACCAAGGGAAGTTTCCATGACGAAAGTTTAATCGATGCAGTAATTGATCTTATTGGCGAGGCAGAATAATGCGTATAGCTATTGCCAACGATAATGATGCGAACCTTATAATACTCAAACACATTATTGAGAAACTCACTAAGCATGACATTGCCTGGACTGCTGTTGATGGTTCGGATGCAATCGAAAAGTGCAAACAAGACACACCTGACATCATCTTAATGGACATGATTATGCCCGGCATCAATGGTGTTGAAGCCTGCGGCATCATTATGAAGGAAACACCCTGCGCCATACTTATTGTCACTGCATCTGTAACAGGAAATGCGGCAATGGTATTTGAAGCCATGAGTTTTGGCGCACTTGATGTTGTGCAAACTCCTTTTTCAGGCATAAAAGATAGTAAGAAAGATATTGAAAATTTTCTTAGAAAAATCAACATTGCCAAAAGTCTTGTTAAGAGTAATTCAGAAAAAAATGACAAACAAGCCCCCCCTCCTGTCGTAACATCAAAAGGTAAAAATGGCGCCATTGTTGTACTTGGTTCATCAACCGGCGGGCCTGGTGTATTAGCGACTATCCTAAAAAAATTACCCGCAGACTTTCCTGTCCCTGTCATCATTGTCCAACACGTAGATAGTTCATTTACAAAAAGTTTTGCCTCGTGGTTAAATAAACAGTCTTCGCTTGAGGTAAGACTTGCATGCGGTGGTGAAAAACCACAAGCAGGCACCGTACTTATTGCTGGTGAAAGCAACCATCTTATTATGCAAAAAGGTCAAAAACTCGCCTACAGTGAAGAATTAAAAGAACTCATTTACAAACCCTCGGTTGATGTATTCTTTGACAGTGTAGTGAGACATTGGAAAGGCGCTATCGTTGCGGCATTACTCACTGGCATGGGAAAAGATGGGGCTCAAGGGCTTGCGAGTATTCATAAAAAAGGCGGTCATACTATTACTCAAAATAAAGCGACATGTGCTGTTTATGGCATGCCAAAAGCAGCCGATGATCTAGGTGCATCAACGCAATCATTGCCACCTGAAGAAATTGCTGATTCAATCATTAGCATTATATATGGGCAATAACATGAATAATATAAATACTGAAAATCCAAATCGCGCACTAAGCAAATGTATTGTGTTACTTGTTGATGACCAACCCATTATAGCCGAAGGCATAAGACGAATGTTAGCGGATGAAAACGATATTATTTTTCACTACTGCGAAGATCCCAGTGAAGCCATTAAAATGGCATCAGATATTGAGGCAACCGTCATTCTTCAGGATCTGGTTATGCCCGATATTGATGGCATGACACTGGTACGTTTTTTCCGTGCTAACATGGAGACACGTAATATTCCTATTATTGTTCTCTCATCTAAAGAAGACCCTCAGACTAAAAGTGATGCCTTCAGCAACGGTGCGAATGATTACTTGGTAAAACTCCCTGATCAAATTGAATTATTAGCGCGAGTTCGCGCCCATTCAAGAAGTTATATTCACCAACTTGAGCGTGATGCTGCATTTCAAGCCTTACGAGAAATGCAAAGACAATTAGAGGAATCAAACAGAAAACTTAAGGCATTATCATCATTAGATGGGCTAACAGGTATTGCAAACCGCCGACAGTTTGATGAAACACTGGATAAAGAATGGCGCCGAGCATCACGTAATAAACTACCGATCTCACTCATTATGATGGATATCGATTTCTTTAAACCCTTTAATGATAATTATGGGCATCAAGCAGGCGACGAGTGCCTCATTCGCGTCGCCAAAGCCTTGCAAGAAACGATCGTTCGTCCTACCGACTTAATTGCCCGATATGGTGGCGAAGAATTCACAGCCATTTTACCCGACACCAACGCAGAAGGTGCAGCAATCGTCGCAGAAAAACTACGCGCTGCTGTGGAATCACTGAATATTACACATGAGCACTCAGAAGCGAACTGTCATGTCACTATTAGTCTAGGAATTGCCGATCAAACAGGGCTTGCTGACCTTGAGGCACTTATACATAAAGCTGACGAATGCCTCTATACAGCCAAAGAATCTGGTCGAAACTGCTACAAAATTGCTGATTAAAAGCGCCAAGCAGGTTATGATTATGTCATTATGACATTTGTAGTGACCGAATCTTGCATTAAATGTAAATACACAGACTGTGTCGAAGTCTGCCCCGTGGACTGTTTCCATGAAGGGCCTAACTTCCTCGTCATTGATCCCGAAGAATGCATCGACTGCGCATTATGTGAACCAGAATGTCCCGTCACGGCAATTTACGAAGAAGATGACCTGCCCGACTCACAAAAACAGTTTATTGCCTTAAATGAAGAACTCGCTCAAAAATGGCCTGTAATTGACAGCATGAAACCTGCACCTGATGATGCCGATGAGTGGAAAGATATCACTGACAAGCTAAAATATCTCAAACGTTGAGCGCTAGCACCGAGCATCCATCAGCGCATATATGGTTATTACCATATCAGAGCGATCCTGTTGATTTCCTCTGCACGCAGTTACTTCAACAATTCAAAACGCAATTACCCAATCTAACTCACGTTACCATTCTTATGCCGACACCGCATGCGGCACAAAGATTGCGTCAATGTTTAAGTGATCAAGCGAATAAAATCGGCTTTCCTGCCCTGCTCGGGCCAAACATACAGAACCTCTCGCAATGTATTGAAGATACGTCTGTTAACCATAAACGTACCACCATCCCCAAAGCCACCCGTGAGCTCATGTTGGTTGAGGCATTACGTGAATATCCACACTTATACGGGAAAAGTAGCCCCTGGTTATTAGCCGAAGATTTACTGCAATTATTTGACGAATTATCGCAACAACAAATACCGCTGCCCGATACACTGGAACAATTCAGTGCCGAACTAAAAAAAGCCTACTCTGTCCCCGAGTCGGCATCCGCTGATATTGAAATCCAGCTCAGCCAAGAAGCAACATTAGTTCACACACTATGGCAAGCATGGCAACAACAACTTGCTGACGAAAATAGCATCGATCAAAGTACGCTTTATATCGAAAAGCTGGCAAATTTCACGCCCATTAATAATGAACAACACATCTTCTTACTCGGTTACACGCATTTTATCCCCGCTGAACAGCAATGGTTTACGAAACTCGCCAAACGTGGACAGGCAACCTTAATTACTCAAGGTGTTACATCTGAGCATCATGATGAACTAACAATAAAAACGATATTACCTGATAGCCCAAATGGCTACGATGTAGTGATTGATGATATTTATATGCAACATAGCGTCAACATCGCAACACGCGCCAACAACATGGCAAAACAATATGTCACCAGTCCTTTACAAGAACGGATCTCAATTCTTGCCGCAAGTAATGCCGAGCAAGAAGCCTTAGGTATTGAATTACAAGTACGGCAATGGTTGCACGAAGGCAAACAAAACATTGCTATTGTGACACAGGATCGCCGTTTAGCCCGACGACTTCGCGCACTATTAGAAAGAACCCATATCACACTCCGTGATTATTCTGGTTGGGCGCTATCGACCACCCGTGCAGCGGCAACATTAGAAAGATGGCTAGAATGTATAGAGCAAGATTTCAATCATTTGCCATTACTCGATTTACTCAAGTCTTCCTTCGTTTTTAACTCAATTAAAAAAGAATCTTTTTTGTATAATGTCTATCGGTTTGAACAAGACATTGTCTTGCACGAAAATATCGCCAGTGGTTTATACCGTTATCAACGGCAAATTGAACGACGCACCAAGCGCATTGATGAAACATGGACTAAAGCCGTTGCCAATGATCTACAACAACTACTCAAACAGTTTGAAACCGCCGCCAAACCACTACAAACCTTACAACGTGGCAAGCATCACCCTGCTAAATTTATCGATGCGCTTTTGTCCAGCATGGTCCCTCTTGAGTTACTAGCCGGTCTTAGCGAAGATGAAGCCGGTCAACGTATCATTGATGAAATCAATATCATGCGCTTATCACTAGAGGGAAGGCAATTCAGTATCAGCTGGTCAGAATTCCGTAGCTGGTTAGGTCGCACACTGGAACGCTATAATTTTGCCCCAACCACAGCCCCCTCATCAGTACATTTGTTAGATTTAAATAGCAGCTTATTAAGTCACTATGATGCACTTATTATCGCCGCCGCCGATGCGGAGCATTTACCCGGACGACCTGCCGTTGCCGCCTTTTTTAATAATGCAGTGCGATACTCATTACAATTACAAACATCTGAACAATATGCTGCCAGTATGTACTACCATTATCGCTGCCTTTTGCATTCCGCCCCGACAATTCTCATTAGCTACACAGCGGATATTGATGGCAATGCCAACCTTGCTAGTCCGTGGTTAGCCTGCTTACAACATTATCAACATATTGCTTGGGGGCAATCGCTCGATGCCCAGCAACTTCAGCAATGGTTATTGCAATACAATGGTTATAGTCATGCTGATAATAACCAAACGGTCGAACTTACTCATGAACACCCTGCTGTTGTTTGTGATGAAGACCTACTACCCCTAAAACTCTCTGCAAGTGGTTACCAAAAACTCATCGATTGTCCTTACCAATATTTTGCATCTTACTGCTTAGGCTTAAAAGCGACCGATGAAATAAAATTAGTACTTGAGAAAAGTGATTATGGCCATCGAATACATCGTTGTTTACAAGCATTTCATACCGATAAAGAAGATTTACCCGGTCCTTTTACAGAGGAAATCACTGCCAGTAATCGTAAGCAAGCCATTCAATGCCTCGAACAAATATCAGAAACCCTTTTTTCTCGTGACTTAGAAGATAATTTCCAACACCGTGGCTGGCTGCAAACATGGCGACGACTGATCCCTTTATATATTACCTGGCAAATGAAACGTCAGCTTAATTGGCACGTTATCGAGACCGAAAAAGAAATTAATGACAAACAATTATCACACTTACAACTCAATGGTGTCATTGACCGTGTTGATAATGGCGATGATGGACTCGGCATCATTGATTACAAAACCGGCGCCATCGCCTCAAAAAAAGATATTTACAATGGCGAAGCGGTTCAACTCCCCTTCTACGTATTATTACTCGATTCAACTATTCAACAAGCTGAATATCTCAAACTCAGTGACGGGAAAGTAACAACATCGGGACAAATAGAAGGTGATGAACTGCTTGCCTTAGCACAAGCGCAATCAGAACGAATCAACACGCTCTTTAGTCAATTAAGAAAGGGTGAAGCGCTGCCCGCATGGGGTGATTCAAAAAGTTGTAGTTACTGTGATATAGCTGGACTTTGTCGCCGTGGGGCATGGCAAACAGATCCCGAGGTAGTGCAATGACAACCCTACAACAACAAGCCTGCCACCCACAAAGCAACACCAGCGTGCATGCCTCAGCGGGTAGTGGTAAAACCTGGTTACTGATTTCACGCTTATTACATTTATTACTCAGTGGCGTAAAGCCGGATGCGATTCTTGCTATTACCTTCACTCGCAAAGCGGCGGCTGAAATGCAGCAACGTTTATTAGAACGCTTGCGTGACATCAGCATTATGCAAGACAAGGATTTAATCCATGCGCTAAATGAAATTGGCATGCAAACAGATGATGGAGCATTAGAACAAGCCAGAGATCTCTATGAAACACTCCTAAAGACACCTCGTCAGGTTAATATCACTACCTTCCACGCTTTTTCACAACAGATATTACGGCGTTTCTCTCTCGAAGCGGATATTCCTGCCGGCTTTGAGTTGCTTGATAAAACCGGCTTGTTAGAAATTGAAGCGTGGGATGCATTGTTTGCCGATGTCACTAATAATCCTGATAGTGAATTAGCAAAAAATCTAGCATTATTATTTGACCGTTGTAATGGTATTGCCTCAACTAAAACAGCACTTACTAGCTTCTTATTACACCGCAGTGATTGGTGGGCAATGGCACAACAGGGGCAGGATAATATTACTAGCGCAGCTAACGCGCTACAACGTCAACTTGACATCGATCCTGATAATAAACCGGATATCAGTGCGTGGTTCTCTGAATTGCATGATGATCTCATTGAGTTTTCTGAACTTATCGCTGTTCATGACACGCCTACAAATATAAAACACCGAGATACTATTCTCACTATTATTCCTAATGATGATTTCAGCTATTCTTCTTTCTTAAATATAAGAAAAATTTTCATTGTTGACAAAGGAACCCCAAGAAAACTTATCAGTAATCCGCTGGTAAAAAAACTGGGTGACGTTAAAACAGAAAGGTTTAAAGCACTATGCGAAACGATTATTTCATCCTGTGACCTTCTACAAGATATGATAGCCCGTCACAGTACCTATGAAATGAACACCGCATGGTACCAAGCAGGACAAGCCTACCTCGATCACTTTCAACGCATAAAACAACAACAGCGTTTATTAGATTTCACCGATCTGGAATGGCAAGCCTGTCAATTGCTCAACGCATCAGATCATGCACACTGGATTCAATATAAATTAGATCAACGTCTTGACCATATGCTTGTTGATGAATTTCAAGACACCAACCCAACCCAATGGCGATTATTATTACCTTTGCTAGAAGAACTGGCAGCAGGCGATTCAGAACGAAGTCGTTCGGTGTTTCTAGTTGGTGATGCGAAGCAATCCATTTATCGTTTTCGCCGTGCTGATGCACAATTATTTAGCTATGCTCGTGATTGGCTATTTGAACGACTCGATGCAACAACCACACCACTCAATACCTCATGGCGCTCTGCCTCCGCCATTATTGATTTTGTGAATCTTATTTTCACTGGCACTGAACTCGAAAAACAGATTGGTGATTTTGAGCAACATAGCACACACCATGAAGAACTCTATGGTGAAGTGCATGTGTTACCGCTGGTTACACTGCAAGAAGAAGATAACAGTGATGAAGATGAGTCACTAACACTGCGTAATCCATTATTAGAGGCACGCAAAGAAAAACCCAATACCCGTGATGAAGAAGCCATTGTTGTAGCAGAAACGATTCATACTTTAATTGCATCCAAGACTGTGATTACTGAAAATAAGCAACATCGCCCTGCTCATTACGGCGACATCATGATTTTAATACGCAGTCGTACGCATCTGGCTCGCTATGAACTGGCACTACAAAAACTAAATATTCCTTACAATGGTAGCGCACCCGGCACATTACTTAGCAGTGTTGAAATACAGGACATGCTTGCTCTACTCGACACACTGAATACGCCGTATAACAACCTTGCTCTGGCACGTGTCTTACGTAGTCCTTTATTTTCGTGTAGTGAACAAGATTTAATGTTATTAAGTCGGTTCGGGCGTGATAAAAAACTCAACTGGTTTACTCGTTTACAAAGCATCCCAAGCGACCAATCAGCATCATTAGCAAGAGCACAAACATTATTAACATCATGGCATGAACTAGCTGATAGCTTACCTGTGCATGACTT
>VAPL010762762.1_pt1 | contig 12311 bp, 12 predicted proteins | sample 3395061 | NCBI WGS metagenome assembly VAPL01 (sample SAMN08290444, study PRJNA428436) | hydrothermal vent metagenome | isolation source: Deep-sea hydrothermal vent chimney 2 | place: Pacific Ocean: Juan De Fuca Ridge | depth 2182 m m
ACAAAAACTCAAAATTCTCTACAAAAGGGATGATTTTGAAAATTACTTAAAAAGAGTAGTTTGTGTAAGTCCTAGAGTTAAATCTTTTTATGAGAAAAATCAAATGTTTAAACCAGAATTGCAAAAAAGTGATTAATCACTTTTTTGCAATAAAAAGAGTAGAGATATCCATAGAATAACCTTTTGTAATTTCCATTTGAAACCCTATGTCCTCTAACTCTTGTACTAGCATTTCTTTAGTTAAAAAGCCCTCTATTGAATTTGGAAGATAACTATAAGCATCTGGATTTTTAGAGAGAAATCCGCCCACAAGTGGTAAAATCTTTTTCATATAAAAGTCTCTAACTTTTGAAGCAACAGTCGCTTTTTGTAGTTTTGTAAACTCTAAAATTACAAGAAGACCGGTAGGTTTTAAAACTCTATAAAACTCTCCTAACCCCTCTTTTCTATCCATGACATTTCTAAGTCCATATGAGATACTCAAAATATCAACACTAGCATCTTTAAAAGGGAGATGTTTAGCTTCTGCTTCAACAAATTTTGCATTTAAACTTTTATCTTTGGCAATTTTTAACATTCCAACTGACGGATCACACCCAATAATCTCTTTTATCTCTATGTTTTTACTCTTTGCTCTTTTATCCCAAAATTCACACATATCTCCTGTTCCACATGCAACGTCTAAGATAAATTCTATCTCTTTTTTCCCATAAATCTCATATGTTTTATCACAAGCCTCTTTTCTCCAACCCTTATCTACTCCAAAACTTAAAACCCTATTTGCCATATCATAAGTGCTTGCTATCTCATTAAACATCGTTACAATTTTTTCTTGTTTACTCAAAGTTTTTTCCCTTTTTATCTATAGTATTTATTTGCTTTAGGAATTAGAGATTGGATTCTTCTAATTCTGTTTAAATCTGCAGGGTGTGTAGATAAAAATTCTGGCGGATTGGCACTTCCTTGTTTCAATTTTCTCATGTTATCCCAAAACCTTACCGCTTCATTTACATTGTATCCTGCTTTTGCCATTAGATATAGACCTATCTCATCTGATTCATACTCAAACTTTCTACTAAATGGAAGTACCATACCATATGTTTCACCCACACCGTATGCTTGATTGATAACTCCTGCATATTTACCACCACCCAATGTTTTAGATGCGATCTCTTTACCCATTCGTCCTAATTGAATCATACTCATTCTCTCAGCGCCGTGACGAGCGATAGCATGAGCTACTTCATGACCCATAACAACTGCTAATTGATCCTCATTTTGTACTGCTTTAAATAATCCTGTATAGACAAATACTTTTCCACCAGGAAGTGCAAAAGCATTTAGTTGGTCTTTGTCAATTACAAAAAATTGCCATTTATATCCAGGCTGAGCTGCTGCCTTTGCAATCTTTTTGCCAACTCTCTGTACAAGTGCGTTAATTCTTCTATCATTACTAATCCGCTCTTTTTTAAGTATCTCTTGTGCTGATTGATATCCCATCTGAAGCTCTTGCGAAGGAGAAAATATAACAACTTGTTGACGATTTGTATAAGGTGTTTTACTACAAGCCGAAAAAATGGCTATAGTTAAACCCAAAAAGAGTAGTTTTACAATACTTTTCATGTTAATCCTTTTTTTAACAGACCTTTTGTAAGACTCTGCCTTGGAGGAGGATTAATCCTCCAAGGCAGAGTCTTATACAAAGTCCATTGGGGATTATAGCAAAAAAAGATTACTCTTTAAAAGAGTGTTTTTGGTTCTTGAAATTTTCTATAGAGCTGTGAAATATTTTCTCCTTTTTTAAAATAGCATTTTTAGCCTCTTTTTGGACAGTTTTGACCATTTTTGAATGATTAAAAGATTTAATTTTCAAGTTTGAGAGATAAGTCTCTGCTATAAGTTGTTTTTTCTTTATATTTTCGAAATCAATTAGCTTTTTTAAAACAGAATTTGTACTATCTAACATGATATGTTTTTGTGTAGGATCTATAACCATATCAAACTCTTGTAAAATTGCTCTTAATATTTTAAAAGGTTTTTTTATAATTTTATAACTTTGTTCATCTTCACAACCTTCGTATTTGTTGTATAACATTATTGCCTCTTTATTGTGCATAGCGACCACATAGTTGAGATTATTCTCAATTGAAGTTTGTGCTTCTACAGATAAAAATGATTTATTATTCTCTTTAAGAAGTAATTCATACTGTTTAAAAATAATTGCAAATTTACGGGTTGTAAAAAATTTGCAGATATTTTGTTTCTCTTCTATATGTCTTTGATCAAGACTTTTTTGTAATTTTTTCATCTCTTTTGGATCAATCAGTTTAGACATGTGGCTAAGCTCATTTTTAATAAATCTTAAATTTTTTTCCATAGATAATGCACTATCCATCAGTTTTAGATGTATTTTAACTTTTTGTATGATTTTTTTATCAAATATCTTTTTATACTCATCGAGTATAATTTTGCTTATTTTAAGTGAATTTCTAAACTCTTTCATACCTTCATTGGCTTTAGTCTGTAATATAAGATCAAGATTTAGTTTAAGATTTATAAAAAGTTTATAAAGTACGATTCGTACTGCATCACTTGTCTTCATCTCTTTAAAAATAGTATTGTTTAAATTTTTTACTCTACCTAACTCAGTGTCTTTGAAAATTGTATATATATTGTAAGGGTTTTTTTCAGGATGTCCTAAAAGTGCTAAATTTTTATTTTGATATCGTTCATCTTTTGTAATATCTTTGCTAACAAAATATCTAAATATATCAGGAAGTTCAAAATTAAGTTGATCTTTTCTACTTTTAAAAAGTACTTCTAACATGTATAGATTATCAAGATTATCAAGATATTTATCAATAAAATATTTTTCTCTATCTTGTTGAATAAGATATCTACTTTTTAAAATCTTATGACCAATAATTTTTTCTCTTTTTTTAAGATAGTTTGTTTTAGTTACCTTTGTAGTATTTAACTCTTTTGAACCTGTTGCACCTACTTTAACAGTTTTATAGTAACTTGATCCAACTTTGCTATACTTAACCTCTTTACAAACCTTAACATCTGTATAAAATTCTGATACATCCTGTTTTACTAATTGTAAATCATTAATCAATGTCTGAACATCGCTTTTTAATAGATACTTTTTTTCTATTTGACGCATAAGACTCCTTTAATAAATTACATTATACAAAAATAAATAACCTTTTATGATAAAAGTTGTTAAAAGTTAAAAAAATATTATAAAAATTTAAAAATATTGTGAAAAATTTACAATTTGTGACTTATTGTGGAGGAGTTAGTATTTATATAGACTATTTGAATACTAACTTATTTAAATAATTCTATTTTTAAATATAAAAATGAATTTTTATGACCAATTAAGCTAAATTTATTTAAAAAATGGTAAAATTACCCGTCTTTAGATAAAATTAACTTATACAAGAGGAGTATTTATGTTGAAAAAATTAGGTGCAGCTATAGTTGCTATCACATTATCAACAAGTTTTACATATGCGTTTGGTCCACACGATGGACTTGATTGTTTAGGATGTCACAGTCCACACTTTGCGGTAGATGACAAAATCTTTGCTGTTAAAAATACACAGTTAACAAATCCGGTTAATGGTGAATCATTAAGTGGACTTTCTGCTGCTAAATGTCTTGGTTGTCATCAGTTAGAGCAATTTGGAGGAGCAGGAATTAGACCTATTCACCTTCATACGACACACCCTATAGGAATTGTACCAAATCCAAAAATTGCAACAGTACCTGAAAAGCTACTAAAAGATGGTAAGCTTGACTGTATTAGCTGTCATGAGCCTCATCCATCAAACCCTAATGCACTATATCTTAGAGTTGATGTTGGTAAAAATGCTAGTTCAATCCAATCTTTGTGTGCGATTTGTCACTCATCAAAAGCTGACTTAGCAAGTGCTGGTGTTGATCTTAAAAACTTAAAAGTGTTTAGTTCTATGGATCAAGAAAATGGAGCAGGTTATTTCCCTGTTGGAGAAGTTAGAGCTCAGAATGAGACGCCAAAATATATTAAGCCATTGGGACCGTTACCTAAAAATGACTTGATACCTAACTATCAAGAACAACCTGATTGGGTATATGCACCAACAATTAATCCTTACAAAGAGTAACATCTTACAGTTTAATCTACCTTTTTAAGGTAGATTAAACTTCTTATATTAAAAATTTTAATTTCTTTCTCTCTTTATATTAAATTTTATACTAAATCAATCTTACTTTTTCCTTTTTTAATATATAATATATTTTTGAAATAGCTAATAAGGTTAAATAATTGTTATATAGTACAAAAATTAAATTTATTGGGATTGTTGGAACTTTTTCTATAATCTCTCTTTCTTATATTTTGCATGCTAAAACTTTTTATGCAGATTTATCTACCAGCAATGATTTGGATTTTAAATCTAAGCAAGAAGTTGTAAAATTTGCAGATAGTAGTGATGAAAATAAAACTGTAGCCAGCAAAGATCTTTCTATGCCTAAGAGACTAGAAAAATCTTACTACAAAATTTCGGAGCAAAATAATAGTCAAACCAAAAGTGTTGCCACAAAAGATAAGAATCTTATTTTTATAGAATTGATTAATGTTGCCTTATCTGAAAATAGATATCTATATATAGATAAGACAGGTCAAATTACTCAAGAGTCAAAAAAGGTTATTGATGAAATTTCACCTATGCTTTTGAATGTAAAAGATTGTTATATAGAGATTGAAGGATATTCTGCGCTTAAAAAGAGTGAAATTTTAGCGCAAAAAGCTAGCAAGAAATATGCACAAGTTGTGGCTAGTTATTTAAAAACTATTGCTACAAAAAGTGAAATAAGAGTTACTGGTTATGGCAGTAGATACCCAATAATAGAAGATATAAAAGATGCACGAAATTCTCGTGTAGAATTAAAGCTTAGAAGGAGATAGAGTGATCGTTTTGATGTTAAAAATGGCTTTATATATAATTGTTTCAGTTTTGTTTGGATTTGTAATAGGAAAGATGTTTGCAAAAGCAAAAAGTGCTGAATTATATAAAGATAAGGATCAAAAATACAATAATATTATTAGTGAAAAAAACGCTACGATAATAAAATTAAAAAATGATTTAAGAACTACTTGCAGAAAAGTAGATGCTATCAACCAAGGATATGATTTACAGCTAAAGCTTTTGCAGAAAAAAGAGGAAGAGCATAAAACAAAGCAGAGTGAAAGTTTTAAGTCTATTAGTGACAAGGATGATATTATCTCATTTTTAGAAAAGAGAATATCAGAACTTGCCAATACGGAAAAAAATTATACGCACTAAAAACTAAGTAGATAAACTCTACCTAGTTTTTTTGTTTTAAAGACCCAAAGACTTCAGGGTTTCCTTTGTTAAAGCACCTGTTGAAAGTCCATTTTTTCTCTGATATTTTTCGAGAGCAGATCTTGTCTTCCAACCAAAAATCCCATCAATTGGTCCTGGATTTATACCGGACTCTTTAAGTGCTCTTTGCACGCTTTTAATATTTGGTGCAGACATATTTGTTTTGCAAAGAACAGGTTGCCATTTTAAAACAGCGTCGCTTACTTTGACTTTTCTTGTAACATTTTGATAAGTTTCAGGAATTATGCTCTTTTTCACAGACGCCGAACTAACAAGCTCTTTTACCTTTACTGTTTTGTATACAGCAGGAATTGGTATAGATTTTGTAGTGGCTGGAGTCTTTAAAACTGTCCTTGTAATTGTTTTGTATACAGCAGGAATTGGTATAGATTTTGTAGTAGTTGGAGTTTTTAGTACTCTTTTAGTTACAGTTCTATATTGCGCCGGAACATTTACAAGACATAAAATTTCACCCGTCAAGTTATTGAGCTTCTCAACCGGACCTCTGCCCTCTTTCCAAGCAGTATGTGCTGCTTTTACCAAGATTTTTTCAGTAACCGTCTCATATACTTCAGGGATTTTAACAAGTCTCTCGCTCGCTTCTTTAACAAGTACCTTTTCAGTTACTTTTTTGTAAGTTGCAGGCACAGCAACAAGTCTTTCACCCGCTTCTTTAATAAGTATTTTTTTTGTAACCATTTTATACTTTGCTGGTATGACAGTGACTTTCTCACCTGCCTCTTTAGATAAAACTCTTTCAGTCTCTATTTTATATTTTGCAGGAATTAATACTCTTGCAAAACATTCGCCTGGTTTGGCATTTGGTGGATATAAAGAGCCAGTTTTAGGGACTATAACTTCTTTGACTACAGTTTTGCCCTCCTTGCCTCTTGCTTCTAAGATTGCTACTTGAAGCGCTTCAATCTGTCTATCTTTGTCATCTTTAATGTGAACCACTTCAGGTGTAGACGCAACAACTGTTTTTGTACTACAACTTCTCTTCTCGGCACAGCCACTGATACTTAACGCTACCGCTGCGGATAATAATACCGGTAGACTCTTATTTGATTTGATATTCATTTAAAACTCCTTTAAATATAATCAATTATATTATCTTATAATATTATTTAGTATATGATAAGATGTAAACATTAATTGTATATTTTAATCTTTTATTAATAAACTTTTTACTATGGCACTTATACTTTTTCCATCAGCACTATTTCCTACACGATCTAGTGTTAATTTTATAATACTACCCATATCTTTGATGCCTGTTGCACCGCTTTGTTCAATTAACTCTTTTACAATTTGAGTTAACTCTTCTTCGTTTAACTGTTTTGGTAGATATGTTTTTATAAGTTTCGCCTCGGCTTTCTCTTTTTCATAAAGCTCTTCTCTGCCTGCTTCTTTGTACTGTTTAGCTGCATCATCTCTCTGTTTGATAGACTTTTGTATGATTTTATAAATATCATCATCACTAAGCTCTCTTCTCTCATCTACTTCAACTTGCTTTAATGCACTCATTAAAAACCTAATAGTCTCTCTTTTAAAAACATCTTTAGCCTTCATTGCATCTTTGAGATCATTTTTTAATCTCTCTTTAACTTGGCTCATCTTTTACCTCCTTTTTGGAATGATAAGTGCTTAATTATATCTAACAGGAGATAAAAGTGCAAAAAAAAGTTATTTTAATCATAAGTTTATTCATAATCATCTTTACAGGGTGTACAACACATCAAGTTGAACCAAACATGTCAATGAAAGCACCTGTTTATGTAGAACAAGATCAAGCAGTAGCTAATTATAATACTACCAATACTAAAATCAGACACGAGGGTAGTATATACGGTGGTGGTTCTAATGCTCTTTTTTCTGATAAAAAGGCGATGAGAATTAATGATCTTGTAACTGTTGTTATCAATGAAAATACTTTTCAATCTTCACAAGGAAATAAGAAGCTAAGTGACTCTTCAAATCACAATTTAGGAGGAGGAGTTTTTGCAGGTGGTGCAAATGGTGGTATAACTAGCTCAATCGCAAATAGTTTAAATACCTTATCAAATGTTGGATTTAAAACAAACTCAACTAGTAGCTTTAATGGTTCAGGCACACAATCACGAAATGAGAAATTTTCAACTACTATAAGTTCTCGTGTAGTAAAAGTTTTAAACAACGGTAATTATTTTATTGATGGAAGTCGTGCACTTCTTTTAAACGGTACAAAACAGATTATACGCATATCGGGAGTTATAAGACCTTATGATATTGATCAGTTTAATACTATAGATTCTAAATATATAGCTGATGCAAAGATACATTATGAGACACAAGGAGATATAAGAGAAGCAACAAGAAGACCTTGGGGGTCAAGACTTGTAGATAGTGTTTGGCCATTTTAAAGATGATTAAAAAATAGGCATAAAAGAAGTTAAAAATTCCTCATTTTATAGTAGTATATTTATAATTCATATAAAGGATTCTATATATACATGTTAGAAAAATTAATAAAAATAAGCCAATTAAGAAATCAAAAAATAAATAAAATTGAAAAAATCAAACCAAATAGAAGTGCTGATGAAGCTATATTACAACTAAAAGAATATGCAAAAAGCGGTTATGATTCAATTGAGCAGGATGATAAAGCAGTTTTTTTCAAATATTTTGGTATCTTTGATAAGGAGAAACCAAATGGGAAAAATCACTTCATGCTTCGCGTAAGAGTACCTGGTGGACAACTTAGTGCAACTCAGGCAAAAAAAGTAGGTGAAATTGCTAAAATCTATGGTAATAACTATATCGATATCACAACACGAATGCAAATTGAGCTTAGATATCTTAAAATTAAAGATTTGCCAACTATTTTAGAAGAGTTAGATAGTGTAGGTATCACAACATATCAAACTGGTATTGATAATCTTAGAAATATTGTTACCGATCCACTTGATGGATTAAGTTATGATAATGTGCTAGATTGTATGCCTCTTATCAATAAAATGCAAAATGTTTTTCTCAAAATTGATAAATGGATAGGTACACTTCCACGAAAATTTAATACTTCCATCAGTGCAAATTATGCAAATAGATGTAATGTTTTTGCACATGACTGCTGTTTTACTCTAGCTCAAAAAAATGGTATTTTTGGTTTTAATGTCTATCTGGGCGGTAGAGTAGGGGTCTTGGCAAAAAGTGCAAATGTCTTTTTAAAAGAGGATCAAGTTGTCACTTTTTTTGAAAGTTTAATCAAAATTTTTAAAGAGTATGGCTTTAGGGATAACAGAAATAAAAATCGTCTCCACTTTTTTATAGAAGCGATAGGAATGGAAAATCTTGTATCATCAATTATGCAAAAAAGCTCATTAGAGCATGTTGGTGCTGGTCAAAACTTGATAGAGTTAGAGCACTTTGATGCCAAGTATGGAAAAGTAGCTTTAAAAGATGGCTCATATGCTCTTCATGTTATTGTACCTGCTGGTATATTTGATGGTGATGCCATGATCGAAGCTAGTGAGATAGCTAAAATTTATGGTAGTGGTATTAGGCTTAGTGTAGATCAAAATTTATATATTGTTGGTGTACAAAATGAAGATATACCAAATATACTAACTTGGGATATATTTGATAGATATAAAAATATAAATACACCATTTTACAACCACATGATCTCATGTCCTGGAAGTGACACATGCTCATTTGGTGTAATTCGTGGAAAAGTAGATGCATTAGAGATGTCAGAATATCTTAGTAAAAATGTGATAGTTGATGATGCTATGATTCGAATATATTGGTCAGCATGTGTAAAAGGGTGTGGGATTCATGAGCTTGGAGATATCGGACTTTTGGGTTGTAAAACAAAACTTCAATCACAGACAGTATCTGGTGTAGATATCATACTTGGTGGAAAACTCGTAAGTGAGAGTACCGAAGCTAAAATAGTTTTAAAATCTATTCCGATTGTGTATGCAAAATATTATATTGAAGAGTTAGTTTTGGAGTATAAAAGGTTAAAACTTTCAAATGAGAGCTTTGAAAAGTTTTTTGATCGTGTTTTAACAAAATACTCTTTTGGAGCTATCGCATTTATGATGAGTTTTAACTATCTTGTATCTAAAAAGTATAATCTAGAAAATCTTAAAATTTTACTAAAACCAAAACCAAAAACAGTTGCTTATGAAGCATTTGAAATTTTTGATTTTGGACAGATGATCTATAAAAATCTTGAAAACAAAAGTCCTTATAGTATTGTACATAATTTTAATACCAAAGAAAAAAGTGTCAAAGTATCTAAAAGTGTTGATCCAAAAATTGCTACAATTGTCAATAAGATGATAGACTCATCTGATAAAAGAGCGGAAGTGTTTTCTGAGCTTTTAGTTGAAATTAATCAATTTTAATCAATTGACTTGATATAATAGACTTCTTGTAAAACTATATTGTGAGGCTCAGACCAACGAGAGGATTTGCCTCTAAAATATAGTTTTGCAAGAAGCCTAATTCTCCAAAGGATTACAGATGAAAAAAGATTTACTATTGAAAATAGCTAAAGACGCCATCAAAAGTAATTTTGAAAAGATAGATCTGGATGTGGATGCATTATTAAAACAAGAACCCAAACTTAAAGAGCAGGGGGCTGTTTTTGTAACATTGACACTGGATGGAGATCTTCGAGGCTGTATAGGTTCGTTGGTGGCTCATAGGAGTTTACTAGATGACTTGGTTTACAATGCTAAAGTTGCTGCTTTTGATGATCCTAGATTTCCACCTTTAAGCAGAGAGGAGTTCGAGAAAGTAAAAATAGAAATTTCACTTTTGAGCACCCCAGAAGAGCTTACATACCTTGATATAGAGGATTTAAAAAGTAAAATTAGACCAAATATTGATGGAGTGATCTTAAAAGATGGTTTTCACCAAGCTACTTTTTTGCCACAGGTTTGGGAGCAGTTGCCTACATTTGAACTCTTTTTTGAACACCTTTGTCAAAAGGCTGGTTTGAGCAAAGAGTCTCTTTTAAATTATCCACAAATTTTTACATATCAAGTGATAAAAATAGATACAGGAGTTTTAAATGAGTCATAGAAAAATGAGTGTAAATGGAAGTTTTTATCCTAGTAGTTGTCAAGAGATAGAACAGTATATAAGTGAGTTTGACAATACGCAAAGTATAGAGATCAAACCAATGTTCGAGCCAAAAGCGATTATTGTTCCACATGCTGGTTATGTTTATAGTGGTTTTACGGCAAATTGTGTCTATAAAATGGTAAATAAAAATCTCTTTAAAAGAGTAGTAGTTATAGGTCCAAGTCATCATGCTTATATCAAAGGGGCTAGTGTTGGCATGTATGATTATTATGATACACCTTGTGGAGATTTAGAGATAGATGTTGTTTATGCAGATATGTTGAGAGAAAGATATGGTTTTTTATCATTTTCAGACAAACTCCACCATGAGCACTCAACAGAGGTGCAGATGCCTTTTATAAAGCACTATTTACCAAATCTGAAAGTTATAGAGATTGTTTATGGAGATTTGAAGCATCAAGATCTAGCGACACTTATAGAAGATTTACTAACAGATAAAGAGTCGTTACTCATTATCAGCACTGATCTAAGCCACTTTTATAAACTAGAAGATGCCAATACTCTTGATAGTATCTGTCTTGAAGCGATAAAAAACCTTGATTTTGAACAGATTGATAAAGGATGCGAAGCATGTGGTATTGTCGGGGTAAAAGCACTGCTTCAAGCTGGAAAAAATCTCTCTTTAAAGAGCCAACTTATTGACTATCGTACTAGCTATGATGCGAGTAATGATAGTACAAGTGTGGTCGGCTATTTATCAACTATATTGGGTTAAGAACCCCTCCAATATCCCTAGATATAGATGCCCAAAGATTTAGAAGCGCTCTTTACATAGTAATATCGAACAATAATGAATTTTTTAAATAACAATTTTTAATTTTCTATAAAAGTCCAAGTTTGTAGTTGAGTGATGACTCCATTTGTAACAGTTTTAATTAAATTATTAACATTGTCATATGTATATTTTTCAACTATATTATCAACACTAAAACTAGTTAAGTTGCCTCTCTCATCATATATATAACTCTCTATATCATCAACTACTCCATCACCATTATTATCATAACTTTTACTTAAAATATTATTATTTATATCGTAAGTATAAAATTCTTGATAATCAAAAATTCCATCATTCTCTCTGTCAACGCTAAAACTTAATCTATTTCTTGTACTGTCATAAGTATAATTTTCAATAGAATTAATAACTCCATCACCATCGTTATCATAACTTTTAATTATTTGGTTACTTTGTGCATCATACTCATAATTCTCTTTGTACTCAGAATTTTTATTAATACTTTTGATAGTAAAACTTAATTCATTGTTTTTTGCATTGTAGGTATAGCTCTCTTCATTTTCTATTATGCCATCGGCATTGTCATCATAACTAATTGTTTTTAAACTATTTTTTGCATTGTAGGTATAACTCTCTATGGCATCATAATTGCCATCACCATTATTATCATAACTTTTACTTAATCTATTATTATTGGCGTCATAAGTATAAAACTCTTGATAATCAAAGACTCCATCATTATCCTTATCAATACGCAACTTTAATCTATTCCCAACAGCATCATAACTGTAACTTTCTATGGAATTATTTTTACCATCACCATCAGTATCATAGGCTTTAGCTAATTGATTATTTTGTATGTCATAGGTGTAAGTCTCTACATAATCGATTATAGTATCACCATTTTTATCAATACTTAAACTTAATTCATTGTTTTTACTATCATAAGTATAAGATTCTATATAGTCATTGCTACCATTTGCATTGTTATCATAACTTTTAGTTAGTAGATTACCTTTAATATCATAAGTGTATGTTATTAC
>VAPL010027083.1_pt1 | contig 12307 bp, 24 predicted proteins | sample 3395061 | NCBI WGS metagenome assembly VAPL01 (sample SAMN08290444, study PRJNA428436) | hydrothermal vent metagenome | isolation source: Deep-sea hydrothermal vent chimney 2 | place: Pacific Ocean: Juan De Fuca Ridge | depth 2182 m m
GATTGCACCGATTGCTATGGAAGACGGTCTGCGCTTCGCGATTCGCGAAGGCGGTCGTACCGTGGGCGCCGGTGTTGTGGCTAAGGTTATTGAGTAATAGAACCGGGTAATAGATATGAGTAATAATCAAAACATCAGAATTCGCCTGAAAGCATTCGATCATCGTCTGATCGATAATTCAGCACGCGAGATCGTAGATACCGCAAAGCGTACAGGCGCCACGGTCAAGGGCCCGATTCCGCTGCCGATGAGAAAGGAGCGTTTCACGATCCTGATCTCTCCGCATGTGAACAAGGACGCGCGTGATCAGTACGAAATTCGTACCCACAAACGCCTGATGGACATCGTGGACCCGACCGACAAGACCGTCGATGCGCTGATGAAGCTGGAGCTTCCAGCCGGTGTCGACGTACAAATCAAGCTCAACTAGAGCCTGGCGCGCGGTCCGCGCGCTAAGTTGTTGATTTGTAAGCGCTCTCGCGGCTGTAATAAATCCGCAAGAAAGCCCTCAAAAGCGCTTGTAATAAGGGTTTAGAGTCGTATAATTGCGGGCTCGCTGCATTTGGCCGGACCGGGAGTCGGCCAGACAGCAGGATAAAGCAAACCAGTCGCCAGGAAATCGAGGGTGACACGGCAAATTCCGGAACTGCCGAACCGACTGAATGATCGGTTCGGAGCTTGGGTCAGCCCCTGAACATAATGGCTGGCCCTTTCGCATGTCTGGAGCAAAAAGAATTACGGTGATAGTTGCCGTAATTGGTATTCAGTCAGAGCCAATCGAAGTTCTGACGGTGCAGATTTTGAAATTGAGATTGTCACTGACCAAACGTAGTCGGTGCGAGGTTTTGAACATGACAATGGGTCTTGTTGGTCGCAAGTGCGGCATGACACGCGTTTTCACGGACGACGGAGTTTCTATTCCGGTTACCGTGATCGAGGCGCAACCAAACCGAATCACGCAGGTGAAAACCGTTGAGAATGACGGCTATCGTGCGTTGCAGGTGTCGGCCGGCAGTCGTCGTGCATCCCGCGTACGCAAGCCCGCTGCCGGACATTTCGCCGCGGCGAAAGTGGAAGCCGGCGATCTGATGATGGAGTTTCGGCTCGATGATGCAGAAGACGGCGAATTCGCGGCCGGGAATGAGTTCAAGGTCGATCTGTTCGAGGCAGGCCAGAAGGTCGACGTCATCGGTACCTCCATCGGTAAGGGTTTTGCCGGTGTGATCAAGCGTCATAACTTCAGCATGCAGGACGCGACGCACGGCAACTCGCTGGCGCATCGAGCCCCCGGCTCCATCGGTCAGAACCAAACGCCCGGTCGTGTTTTCAAAGGCAAGAAAATGGCTGGCCACATGGGCAAGGTTCGCCGTACGGTACAGAATCTCGAAGTTGTGCGCGTAGACCTTGAGCGCAACCTGCTGTTGATCAAGGGCGCTGTCCCGGGTCACCGCGGTGGAAGTGTTGTTGTTCGCCCCGCCATTAAGACCAAGAAGTAGAGGGCGATCCGATGAAACTCAAACTTCAGGACAAGGGTTCGGTAGACGTACGCGACGAAGCGTTCGGCGCGGACTTTAACGAGGCTCTCGTACATCAGGTGGTGACCGCCTATCTCGCGGGTGGCCGAGCCGGAACAAAGGCACAAAAGAATCGTTCCGCAGTTCGCGGCGGCGGCGCAAAGCCCTGGAACCAGAAGGGCACTGGCCGCGCACGTGCCGGTACGATTCGCAGCCCGATCTGGGTCGGTGGTGGTCGCACATTTGCGGCACAACCGCGCAGTTTCGAGCAGAAAGTAAACAAGAAGATGTACCGGGCAGCTCTGCGCTCGATGTTGTCAGAGCTGATTCGCCAGGATCGCCTGCTGATCGTCAACGATCTCAAACTTGAGGCGCCGAAGACCCGGTTGCTGGCGGCAAAGCTGAAAGAATACGATCTGAGCAACGTTCTGATTCTGAACGAAGCATTTGACGAAAACGTGTTTCTGGCGGCCCGCAATCTGCCAAACGTCGGTATTTGCGATGTTGCGTCCATGGATCCGGTAGTACTGATTCGCTTTGACAAGGTTCTGGTTACGTTACCGGCGTTGAAGCTGATCGAGGAGCGCTTGTCATGAGTCAGGCTCTGCATCAGGAACGGTTGATGACGGTTATTCGAGGCCCGCACCTTTCAGAAAAGGCGCATATCGCGGCAGAGAATAATCAGGTTGTCCTGAAGGTTCGTACCGACGCGACCAAGAAAGAAATTCGACAAGCAGTTGAGTTTCTGTTTGAAGTCAAGGTTGAGAACGTCCAGGTCGTGAACGTCAAGGGAAAGGCCAAGCGCTTTCAACAGACGCGTGGTCGCCGTCCGAATTGGAAAAAAGCGTACGTAAAGCTCGCCGATGGTGTTTCCATCGAAGAGCTCTTCGGTACGGAATAGGGGAACGTAGTGTCACTGCACAAAGCTAAACCGACATCGCCAGGACGACGTTTTGTCGTCTCTGTGAAGACGCCGGAGCTGCACAAAGGCAAGCCCCATGCGCCGCTTCTCGAAAAGAAGTCAGGCAAGGGTGGGCGAAATAACAATGGGCGAATTACGGTTCGTCACCAGGGTGGCGGCCACAAACAACACTATCGCCTGGTTGATTTCAAGCGTGACAAGGACGGTATTGCAGGTGTCGTTGAGCGTCTTGAATACGATCCGAACCGCAGCGCGCATATCGCGCTGATCAAGTACTCTGATGGTGAGCGTCGTTACATTCTGGCACCGAAGGGTGTGCGTGCCGGCACACCGGTAATCAGCGGTGAAGATGCGCCGATCAAGCCGGGCAATGCGTTGCCGATTCGCGCGATACCGGTCGGTACGACGATACACAACATTGAGATGAAGCCGGGCAAGGGCGGACAACTGATTCGTTCAGCCGGTGGGTCCGCGCAACTCGCGGCCCGCGACGGCGCGTACGCGACGGTTCGTTTGCGGTCGGGCGAGACCCGAAAGATTCATATCGACTGCCGCGCGACGATTGGCGAAGTCGGTCATGGCGAGCACAATCTGCGCAAACTCGGCAAGGCCGGGGCGAAGCGTTGGAGAGGTGTTCGTCCGACAGTCCGCGGAGTAGCGATGAACCCGGTTGATCACCCGCACGGTGGTGGTGAGGGTCGCACATCCGGAGGTCGTCATCCGGTTAGCCCGTGGGGCACGCCGACGAAGGGCGCGAAAACGCGCGCGAACAAGCGAACGGACGGCATGATTATTCGCCGTCGCAAGAAGCGAAAATAAAGGACTCAGACTATGCCGCGTAGCGTAAGAAAAGGCCCGTTCGTCGATAACCATCTGGCGAAGAAAGTGGCAACAGCAGCAAAGGCGAACGATCGCCGCCCGATCAAGACCTGGTCGCGTCGTTCAATGGTATTGCCGGACATGGTCGGCCTGACAATTGCCGTGCACAACGGTCGTCAGCACATACCCGTTCTGATTTCTGAAAACATGGTTGGTCACAAACTCGGTGAGTTTGCGATGACTCGTACGTTTCGCGGTCACTCCGGTGATCGGAAAACGAAGTAGGAGAGCTGGTTTATGCACGTTGCAGCAACACTCAGGTACGCGCGTATTTCTCCGCAGAAATGCCGTCTGGTGGCCGATGTCATCCGCGGTAAGTCTGTCGACGAGGCGCTGCGTGCGCTGACCTTTTCGCCAAAGAAGAGTGCCCGGATTGTTAAGAAGGTGCTGGAGTCGGCGGTCGCCAACGCTGAGCACAATCACGGTGCGGACATCGACGAATTGAAAGTCGCGACTGTTGAGGTTAACGAGGCGCCAACGTTTCGACGTTTCCGCGCTCGGGCCAAAGGTCGCGGCGCACGGATTATCAAGCGGAACAGTCACATCACGATCCGCGTTGGAGACGAGAAGTAATATGGGCCAGAAAGTACATCCGATCGGCATACGCCTCGGCATCGTCAAGGATTGGGCATCGAAGTGGTATGCCGATTCGAAGACTTTTCCGGAGTACATTCGTGGAGACCACCTGGTGCGTGTCTTCATCAAGAAAAAGTTGAAAGATGCGTCCGTTAGCCGCATTACGATTGAACGCCCTGCCAGCAAGATCAACATTACGATTCACACCGCGCGACCGGGCATTGTGATCGGCAAGAAGGGTGAAGATATTGAAAAGCTTCGTTCTGAAGTAGCCAAGATGATTGCTATGAATATTCAGGACGTTCGTATCAATATCAGCGAAGTCCGCAAGCCGGAGCTCGATGCGACCCTGGTCGCCGAGGGTATTGCGCAACAGCTCGAACGTCGTGTGATGTTTCGCCGTGCCATGAAACGGGCGGTCACCAACACGATGCGTGTGGGCGCCGAAGGCGTCAAGGTTAAGGTCGGCGGTCGCTTGAACGGTGCAGAAATTGCGCGTTCCGAGTGGTACCGGGAAGGCCGTGTTCCGCTGCACACCTTGCGTGCGGATATCGACTACGGTACGGCTGTGGCAAACACGACTTACGGCGTAATCGGTGTAAAGGTCTGGATCTTCAAGGGTGAAGTTTTTGAAAAGCCCGAAGTAATCCCCGCGGATTCGGCAGACGCGAAGGCGGGTGCCCGTTCTTAGGAACGGTCAAATACTGGAACTACGAAAATGTTACAGCCAAAACGTACAAAATTTCGCAAGCAGTTCAAAGGACGTAATCGCGGCCTGGCACTGCGGGGCAGCAATGTTTCGTTCGGAGAGTACGGGCTCAAGGCGACAGATCGCGGTCGTTTGACGGCGCGGCAGATCGAGGCCGCCCGACGCGCGATGACTCGTCATATCAAGCGTGGCGGAAAGATCTGGATTCGGGTATTTCCCGACAAGCCAATCTCGAAGAAGCCACTTGAAGTGCGGCAGGGCAAGGGCAAGGGCAACGTCGAATACTGGGTATGCCAGATTCAGCCGGGCCGTGTGCTGTACGAAATGGAAGGTGTTAGTGAAGAAATTGCTCGCGAAGCGTTTCGTCTGGCTGCTGCGAAGCTGCCGTTTTCTACCACCTTTGTTAAACGGCAGGTGATGTGATGAAAGCAGCGGATCTACGCGGTAAATCGGTAGACGAACTCAACGAAGAGCTCGTCGCGCTGCGGCGTGAGCAGTTTAACCTGCGTATGCAGCAGGCAACGAGCGAGTTAGCGCAGGTGCATCAACACGGTCGCGTCAAGAAAGATATCGCGCGCGTCAAGACGGTTCTAAACGAATTATCGCGTGCAGCGGGTGAAGATAAATGAGTGAAGAGAAAAAGAGTCAGCGCACGATTGTCGGGCGTGTCGTTAGCGACAAGATGGACAAGACCGTCTCAGTTGCGATTGAGCGTCGTATCAAGCATCCGGTTTACGGCAAGTACATCCGCCGTACGACCAAGGTGATGGCGCACGATGCGGCCAATGAATGCAAGCCGGGTGATCGTGTAGCGATCTCTGAGTGTCGCCCGATTTCGAAGAATAAATCCTGGTCAGTCGTTAGCGTTGTTGAACGCGCGGCGGACAAGTAACACCACTTAGGACGCAGTCATGATTCAGATGCAGACAGTTCTGGATGCGGCAGATAACTCCGGTGCACGTCGGGTGCAGTGCATCAAGGTGCTCGGTGGTTCAAAACGTCGTTACGCAGGTGTGGGTGATGTCATCAAGGTAAGCGTCAAAGACGCGATCCCGCGTGGCAAAGTGAAGAAAGGCGAAGTCTACAACGCCGTCGTAGTTCGTACGCGCAAGGGCGTTCGACGCAAGGACGGTTCCTTGATTCGCTTCGACGGTAATGCGGCGGTGTTGTTGAATGCCCGTCTTGAGCCGATTGGCACACGTATTTTTGGACCGGTTACCCGTGAACTGCGCACCAGTAAGTTCATGAAAATTATTTCACTGGCCCCAGAGGTTCTTTAGGAGCCTGCTTTGTGTACGGATTAGAGCTATGAAAAAGATTAGAAAAGGTGACGAAATTATTGTGCGGACCGGCAAGGACAAAGGCCGTCGTGGAACCGTGCTGCAGGTGTTTGAGGATGATCGTGTGCTGGTCGAGGGTATTAACCTCGCGAAGAAGCACGTCAAGCCGAACCCGAATGTTGGTGAGGCGGGCGGCATTAAAGACCATGCCATGCCGTTGGACATTTCGAACGTTCTGGTATTCAACCCGAAGGCGAAGAAGGGCGAGCGAGTTGGTTTCCGCATCGAGAAAGACGGCAAGAAAGTACGCGTTTTCCAAAGTGGCGACGTAGTCGATATTTAAGAGATAGAGCAATGGCACGATTACACGAAAAATATCAGAGTGAGCTTGCTGGAGCGATCCAGAAGAAGCTGGGTCTGGAGAATCCGATGCAGGTACCGCGGATCACCAAGATCACCATTAACATGGGTGTTGGTGAAGCCGTTGCGGACAAAAAGATCATGGAAAAGGCTCGCGCCGACATGGAAAAAATCGCGGGTCAGAAGCCGGTAACAACGATTGCTCGCAAATCGGTGGCAGGTTTCAAGATCCGCGACGGTATGCCGATTGGCTGCAAGGTCACTTTGCGTCGTGATCGGATGTATGAGTTTCTTGATCGCCTCGTCAACATCGCAATCCCGCGAATTCGGGACTTTCGCGGTTTGAGCCCGAAGTCATTTGATCGCCAGGGTAATTACAGCATGGGTGTCGAGGAACAGATTATTTTCCCGGAAATTAATTACGACGAAATCGATATGCTGCGCGGAATGGACATCATCATTACCACGACGGCGCGAAACCCGGAGGAAGGCAAGGCGCTTCTCGAAGCGTTTAACTTCCCCTTCAAGAAATAGCAGAGAGAACACATGGCTAAGAAGTCGATGATCATGCGCGAAAGAAAGCGAACCAAGTTGGTCGCACGGCATGCGGAGAAGCGAAAGGCACTAAAGGTGATCGTTCGCAGCATCCATAGCTCGGACGACGAGCGCGCCGTTGCACAGGCGAAGCTGAATGATTTGCCACGTGATGGCAGTCCGACACGACAGCGCGCCCGTTGTGCGATCACAGGTCGCCCGCATGGCGTGTACAGCAAGTTCGGCCTGGGCCGTAACAAGCTGCGCGAGGCCGCCATGAACGGCGAAATTCCCGGCTTGACGAAAGCAAGCTGGTAGGCGGAGACAGAATATGAGTATGACCGATCCAATCGCAGACATGCTGACCCGTATTCGTAACGGGCAGGGCGCACGTAAAGTCAATGTGGCGATGCCTGCTTCGAAGGCGAAAGAAGCAGTAGCGAAAGTCTTGCAGGACGAAGGTTATATCGTCGGTTTTGCGACCGACGGTGAGGGTGCTACGAAGCAGCTTGTCGTTGAACTCAAGTATTTCGAGGGCGAGCCAGTCATTGAAACGATTCAGCGAACAAGTAAGCCGGGTTTACGTATCTACCGCGGTAAAGACGAGTTGCCGAAGGTGATGGGTGGTCTGGGTATTACAATTGTTTCAACCTCAGCGGGTGTCATGAGTGGTGCAAAGGCTCGGGAAAAAGGTATTGGTGGTGAGGTGATCTGCGTCGTTTCCTAACGTCGTTGACCTCATTGGATAAGAGACAGAACTATGTCAAGAATTTCAAAAGAACCGGTTGAACTGCCAAAAGGCGTTGAGTTCAGGCAAGAAGGCGACGTCGTCACTTTCAAGGGTGGCAAGGGCGAACTTTCTATGCAGCTGAACTCGGAGGTTGAGCTGACTCGGGATGAAAATACGCTGACAGTTGCACCGCGTTCGGGCTCGCGTTTCGCCGGAGCTGTTGCCGGCACCATGCGATCCTTGCTCGCCAACATGGCGGTTGGTGTGACGGAGGGCTTCGAGCGGAAGCTGGAGCTGGTCGGTGTCGGTTATCGCGCGCAGTTGCAGGGCAGCAAACTGAATCTGCAATTGGGCTTTTCCCATCCGGTGGTTTACTCCGCACCGGAAGGTATCAGCATTGAATCGCCGAGCCAGACAGAGATCGTGATTAAGGGTGCTGACAAGCAACAGGTCGGCCAGGTCGCTGCCGAAATTCGGCGCTTCCGTCCGCCCGAGCCTTACAAGGGCAAGGGTGTTCGATACGCCAATGAGCGTGTCGTACTCAAAGAAGCGAAGAAGAAATAATTTAGGGTTACACCATGAAGCTGAATAAAAAACAAAACCGCCTGCGTCGGGCCCGAAAAGGACGCTCGAAAATTCGTGAGCGCGAAGCAACTCGCTTGAGCGTGCATCGTACGCCGCAGCATATCTATGCTCAGGTTATCGATGCCGACGGCGCAACGATAATCGCATCGGCATCGACGCTTGAGGCGGAAGTTCGCAAAGGCATCAAGAGCGGCGGCAATGTAGAGGCTGCGGCGATTGTTGGTGCCCGTATTGCTGAAAAAGCGAAGGCTGCCGGCATTGATACGGTCGCTTTTGATCGCTCCGGTTTTCGTTACCACGGCCGCGTAAAAGCGTTGGCTGATGCGGCCCGCGAAGCCGGACTGAAGTTCTAACAGAGACTCATACAAATGGCTAGAAACGATAACAATCAATCCAACGATGACTTCATTGAAAAACTGGTCACCGTGAACCGTGTGGCGAAAGTAGTGAAGGGCGGACGCCAATTCGGCTTTACCGCGCTGACCGTCGTTGGCGACGGCCAGGGTCAAGTTGGATTCGGTTATGGCAAGGCGCGTGAGGTGCCGATCGCGATTCAAAAATCGATGCAGGCGGCTCGCAAGAACATGATAAACATCCACCTGAACAACGACACGCTGCAATACGCCAAGAAGGGCCGTCACGGCGCTACATTGGTTTACATGCAGCCGGCGTCCGATGGTACTGGCGTTATCGCCGGCGGCGCGATGCGTGCGGTCTTCGAGGCTGCCGGTGTGCGTAACGTTCTGGCGAAAAGCTACGGTTCGCGCAATCCGATCAACGTTGTTCGCGCAACGATCAAGGGCCTGTCGGAGATTCATTCTCCACAGTCGATTGCGGCGAAGCGCGGCAAGAAAGTTAAGGAAATCCTCGCCTGAGTCAGGTTTGAGGACGAATAAGAGAGATTTGAGAGACAAGATCATGGCGAAGACCAAAGAATTAAAAGTCACGCTGCTAAAGAGCAAGTTCGGGCGGCTGAAAAGCCACAGAGCCTGTATTGCCGGCCTGGGTCTGCGAAAGATTCGCCAGACAGTAACGGTCCTTGATACACCCGAAAACCGCGGCATGATTGATCGAATTTCGTATATGGTCTCGGTAGAGGAAGCCTGACATGCGTTTGAATAATTTGTCGCCTGGAAAAGGCGCGAAAAAAGTCGGCAAGCGCCGGGGTCGCGGTCATTCCGCGGGGCAGGGCAAAACCAGTGGCCGCGGGCAGAAGGGTCAGAAGGCTCGTTCGGGCGGTTTCCACAAAGTCGGATTCGAGGGCGGTCAGATGCCGCTGCAGCGTCGCCTGCCAAAAGTAGGTTTCCGTTCGCGGATGGCGCGCTTGACGGCCGAGCTGCGATTGCACGAACTCGAGATTCCGACAGCTGACGTTGTCGATATGGGTGTTTTGAAGGCAGCGAATCTGGTGCCGGCTTTTGTGACCAAGGTAAAGGTCATCAAGTCCGGTGAAATCAAAAAAGCAGTCAAGCTCAAAGGTCTGGCGGTCACCAAGGGTGCGCGCGTCGAGATCGAGAAAGCTGGCGGCTCTATAGAAGACTGATTAAAGAAAACTAACGGTAGCAGCGGCTCCGGCCGCTCACACACAGGAAGTAACGTGGCGAAGAAGCCTCAACAAAATCCGGCCGATCTGGCGAAGCAAGCGAGCAAACTGGGCGAATTAAAAATTCGTTTCCTGTTCCTCATTGGCGCGCTGATCGTTTATCGCTGTGGAACCTATATTCCGGTTCCTGGCGTCAATCCGGTTGCGTTGGCTGACTACTTCGCGCAGCAGTCGGGCAGCCTGTTGGCGACCTTCAATATGTTCTCAGGAGGCGCCTTGTCGCGCTTTGGCATATTCGCGCTGGGTATCGTGCCGTACATTTCGTCCTCTATCATCATGCAGATGGCGAGTCGTATCGTGCCGAGTCTTGAGCAGCTGCGTAAGGAAGGCGAGCAGGGTCGACGCCAGATCACCAAATACACGCGCTACGGCACCGTTGCATTGGCAAGCTTTCAGTCGATTGCGGCGGCATCCTGGTTGCAGGGCCAGCCGGGTGTGGTAATCAATCCCGGTACTGCGTTCCTGGTGACGGCGTGTATCACGCTCGTAACGGGTACGGTTTTTCTGATGTGGCTCGGTGAGCAGATTACCGAGCGCGGCATCGGCAACGGTATTTCCATGATTATTTTGGCCGGCATTGTCGCCGGATTGCCGAGTGCGATCGCCGGCACGGCAGAGTTGGTTAACAGTGGTGAAATGTCGTCGATTACCGCCATCCTGATGTTGCTTGGCGGCATCGCCGCAATCATCTTTGTCGTATTCATGGAGCGCGCGCAGCGCCGGATTACCGTGAACTACGCGCGCCGGCAGCAGGGCCGAAAGATGATGCAGGCGCAGAGTACGCACCTGCCGTTCAAGATCAATATGGCCGGTGTTATTCCGCCGATCTTCGCCTCCAGTATCCTGATGTTTCCGGCGACGATCGCACAGTTTTTCGGTCAGTCGGCGGACCCGACCGCGGTACAACGTGCGCTACAGACCATCGGCGCCAACCTGGGGCCCGGGCAACCGGTCTACGTATTGATGTACGGCGCGCTGATTATTTTCTTCTGCTTCTTCTACACTGCACTGCAGTACAACTCGAAAGAGACGGCTGATCAGCTGAAGAAGGGCGGAGCATTCCTGCCGGGTATTCGGCCGGGTGCTCACACGGCGGATTACATAGACCGGGTTCTGACCCGACTGACTTTTTGGGGCGCGATATACATCGCAGGTGTGTGTCTGCTTCCCGAGTTCGTTCGCATGTTCTATCCCAGCATGCCGTTCAGTTTTGGTGGCACGTCGCTGCTGATTCTGGTCGTCGTTACGATGGACTTCATGTCTCAATTGCAGGCGCATGCCATGAGTCATCAGTACGACGGCATGATGCAGAAAGCCAACCTGCGTAACTACGGCAAGGGTGGACAACCGCGCTGAGAGTTCAGCGTTTTGGAGAAAGCTCATGAAAGTAAGAGCATCAGTTAAAAAGATCTGCAGAAACTGCAAGATCGTTCGCCGCAAAGGTGTTGTGCGAGTGATTTGCACAGACGCACGGCATAAGCAGCGCCAGGGTTAGTTCCCGGGCCTATTAGTGAGGATTACGTAAGTGGCACGTATATCAGGTATAAACATTCCATTGGCGAAGCACGTCGTGATTGCACTGACGTCGATCTTCGGTATTGGGAATACGCGCGCGCAGCAGATTTGTGAAGCAGCCGGCGTTGCTCCGAATATCAAGGTCAAAGACCTTGCTGAACCGGAAGTCGCGAAGCTGCGTACCGCAGTAGCGATCTTCACGGTCGAAGGTGATTTGCGTCGCGAAACTTCGATGAATATCAAGCGTTTGATGGATCTCGGTTCTTACCGTGGTATCCGCCACAGACGCGGTTTGCCGCTGCGCGGCCAACGCACTCGCACGAATGCGCGTACCCGTAAAGGTCCGCGTCGTCCGATCAAGAGGTAAGTCTTAGATGGCTGAAGCAAAAAAGAAGAAGGTCAAAAAGCACGTTGTTGACGCAGTGGCGCACATACATGCTTCCTTCAATAACACGATTATCACGATCACCGATCGCCAGGGTAATACACTGTCCTGGGCAACGGCCGGCGGTTGTGGTTTCCGTGGATCACGAAAATCCACTCCGTTCGCAGCGCAGGTTGCGTCGGACAAGGCGGGTCGTTCGGCGCTCGAGTTTGGCGTTAAGAACGTTGACGTGCGTGTTCGTGGACCCGGCCCCGGCCGTGAGTCCGCAGTACGAGCACTGAACGCTCTCGGATTTCGCATTCAGAATATTGAGGACGTCACACCGATTCCTCACAATGGCTGTCGCCCGCCCAAAAAGCGTCGCGTGTAGAGGCTGAACAATGGCAAGATATTTAGGACCAAAATGTAAACTGTCCCGCCGCGAAGGCACGGATCTGTTTCTTAAAAGCGGCGTAAGGCCGCTGGAATCGAAGTGCAAGCTGGACGTACCTCCAGGCGGCGCGGCTCAACGCCGTCCACGTCTGTCGGAATACGGCATGCAGCTGCGCGAGAAACAGAAGTTGCGCCGCATGTACGGTGTACTCGAGCGTCAGTTCCGCAATTATTACAAACGTGCGGCTCAACTGAAGGGTTCAACGGGTGATAACCTGCTGCGCTTGCTGGAAGGACGTCTGGATAACGTTGTATATCGCATGGGCTTTGCATCAACACGTGC
>VAPL010529636.1_pt1 | contig 12304 bp, 9 predicted proteins | sample 3395061 | NCBI WGS metagenome assembly VAPL01 (sample SAMN08290444, study PRJNA428436) | hydrothermal vent metagenome | isolation source: Deep-sea hydrothermal vent chimney 2 | place: Pacific Ocean: Juan De Fuca Ridge | depth 2182 m m
CACAATAAATAGTACCTAAAAAATAACAACCGATAACAACGGACTGCGTTCTGCGCATATTTTAATTATTTCTTTTTTTGTTAAAAAGTTTTGAGCACTACTTGCAAAAGTAACCACCCCATACAAACTCAACAAAAGTATATAAAAACCGGCAATAAATTGCCGGTTTTTATATACTTTTGTGTTTGTTTTATGATGCAATATACGGCATAAGAGCCATATAACGAGCTCGTTTTATTGCTTGCGAAATCTCACGCTGTCTTTTTGATGTAATTCCAGTACGCTTGCGTGGTAATATTTTTGCATTTGGGTTCGTAAAAAGACCAAGATACTGTGTATCTTTGTAGTCAATAAATTTCTTATGTTCTATTTCCTCTCTTTGTGATTGATGTGCCATATGCGTATTTGTAAATCGTTAAAACGGAATGTCCTCCGGGTTTATATCTTCGTTTGGGTATTGAATTGTCTCTCCTCCAGCGGAGTCTTTACCTTGTGCTGGAGCTGATTCTGATGCTGGCTGCGTGCTTGGTGCGCTTGCGCCTCCGTCATTGCGACCACCGTCACCAAACTGGAAATTGTCTATGACTATTTCAGTTCGGTAATTTTTACGTCCATCAGATTCCCACGAACGTGTTTGCAAACGTCCCTCAACAAACAACGGACGTCCTTTTTTCATGTACTGCCCTATTAGTTCTGCAGAACGACCAAAAGCAACTACATTATGGTACTCTACAACCTCCTGTTTTCGCCCTTCTTTGTCCTTATAAACACGATTAGTTGCAATACTAAAGTTTGCTACTTGCTGACCAGAAGGAAGAGCTCGTATTTCTGGGTCACGAGTTAAATTGCCATAAAGAAGTACTTTGTTTAGATACATAGTTTTTATTATTATGCTGTTGCCTCCTCAAGAGCATTGTCCAAATCTTTTTCAGATTGCTCTTCTGTCTTTTCTACTTTTCCGCGTTGTGTTCGCACACGCAAATCACGCTGTTCTGCAGCATGCTCAAGAGAGTTTTTTGTAGTTAGTATATCTATAAACCTAAAAATACGAGGCTCATCTTTCAATGTTGTAAGTACGGCAGCGTGTCCGTCTGTGTTAACTTCGCAACCAATCCATGCAAAAAACGATGACGAGAAATCATGTCTTCCTTCGTGCTCCATTCTTGAGATTGTATACGCTAGCTGCATTTTCTCTGGCTCACCAACGGCAATAACCGTACCAGCAGCTGCAGCTGCATCTTTTACGCTTTGGTATACTTGCTTAACTTCCTCATGAGATAGTTCAGGATCTATATGAAAACCAATTTCATAAATACGCGGTTCTGCAGAGTTTTCCTCTACAGTTTCTATTTGTTCATTTTCTAGCTCCTTATCTTGTTTCTTTGCCATAGTGCGCGCATTCTAGCACGCAAATAGACCAAAGACAACCTAACTTATATATGGTAATCACTTAGTATTGTTATTAAAATCAAATACCCTACTTGCGTTATCGACCATCGCTGTGCGTATGATTTCAACATCCTGTTGTCGAATACTCGCAAGAGTCTCCACAACCTCCTTAACAGCGTTTGGGTTGTTTCTAGCACCTCTGTTTGGTGCTGGTGCTACAAATGGCGAATCCGTTTCAGAGAGAAGCATACTTAATGGAGCAAAACTAACAACATCATCATAATCATGCGTAAATGTAATAACTGCAGTATAAGAAACCGTAAAATCAATTTCAAAAAAAGCGCGCGCTTCTTTTATACCACCGACAAAAAAATGTATATTACCTTTTAGTTTGTCACCATGCTCTTTTTTTGCACTTTTAAATATCTCAATAATATCAGTATATGCGTCTACCGTACCTTTTGATGGACGCGCATGTATCATTAACGGTTTTTGTATTTTTACAGCTAAATCAATTTGTGTTTCAAGTAATGGTATTTGACGCAGACGTTCTTGTGCTACATCGTTAGTTCTAAAATAATCTAAACCGCACTCACCTATTGAAACAACTCTTTCATCAGATGCTAGTTTTTCAAACTTTGATATTTCAAAAAAATCTTTTGTGTCCGTTGGATGCATACCAACAGACGCAAAAACATTTTTGTATTTATTAGCAAGACTAACCGCACTTTCTGATGACTCAAAATCAACACCTACAGCAACAGTTCCAATACCACTAGCGTCCATGCCTAAAATTAATTCTTCTCTATCCAAATCATAGTCACTTATTTGTATGTGACTATGTGTATCAAAATACTTGAATGTCATACACTAACAATTACAACCACTATGTTAAACGTGGAAAAAGATTATCAGGCTTAACATTGTCTTTTATTGCTTTAGAAATAATTTTACTTGTCTCTGGCATAAAATACTCAAGCATTTGAGTAATAACAAACAGTTCTTCTCGTTGTTTTTCAATTAGTAACTTTCCTTTTTCTAAATCTATCTTTACAACCTTAAACGGTTCAGTTTCTGTAATTTCTTGGTCTAGTTTTTGTATACGCTCCCATACCGAATTCATAGCAACCTGAAAATCAAACTTTTCTAAAATAGATTTTATGTTATCTAGAGTATGGTTTTCTATAGAAACTGCTTGACCAGACTCTAAATGCTTTTGAGATAGCGTCATCACTCTTGCTACAAGATTACCAAGCCCATTTACCAAGTTAGCTGTATACCACTCGTCCATACGCTCCCACGTAATATCAGTATCGTTTGTTGTATGCACGTGCCGAAGTAAAATATACCTAGTAGCATCTGTGCCATACTTTTCTATTAACTCGTTTGGGCTAATCACATTTCCAATAGATTTACTCATTTTACGTCCGCCAGAGTTTATAAACCCGCGATACAAAATAATATCAGTTGCAGTAATTCCAGCAGAGCGAAGCATTGCTTGCCACATGATTGACTGAAAACGTACTTGGTCTTTACCAGCCAGCTGCATAGTTACACCATTTTCCCAAAACTTTTTGAAATTACCTTCTTTATCTTCAGGCCACCCAAGTGCAGATATATAATTTGTCAAAGCATCAAACCAGACATACATAACCTGTGTGTCATCGTTTGGTACAGGTATACCCCAGGACAAGCGTTTCTTTTCACGAGAAATACTAACATCTTCAAGTCCGTTTTTAACAAAATTAAGAGCCTCTTTACGTCTCCATTCTGGAATAACAGAAGTATCTTTAGCTAGATATTCTTCTAGGTATTTTTGGTATTTTGACAACGCAAAAAAATAATTTTCTTCTTCAATTTCTATAGGTTCAACTTCTGGATGGTTTAGACATTTTCCATCTACCAAATCGGATTCGAATAAAAACATTTCATCACCAACACAATAAAGTCCCTTGTATGATTTTTTATAAATATCTCCTTTTTTTTCACAAAGTCTCCACAGCTCTTTGGCTGCGGCAATATGTTTTTTATCCGTTGTACGTACGAACTTATCATGTGATAAGTTGAGTGAGTTTTTTAACCTTTCAAATTCACCAGCATAATGGTCTACATATTCCTGTGCGCCTTTACCAGCCTCATCTGCTTTTTGTGCGATTTTTTGCCCGTGCTCATCTGTACCAGTTGTAAAGAAAACATCTTCTCCACTAGCGCGCGCTGCGCGCGCTAGGACATCTGCCTGAATTACTTCAGTTGCAAAACCTATATGAGGGTTTGAGTTTACATACGGTAATGTAGTTGTAAAATATCGTGCCATATTAAAAGTTAGTATCTACTAAACTGACGCCTTGTGTGCGCGACGCCCTTTGTCTAAATCGCTAACAAATTCTTGTAGTATTGCTGCAAGCGGAATTGAAAGAATAACACCAAGGAAACCCGCCAATTCCCCACCAGCAACCATAGCAACAATAACAAGAAGCGGTGGTACTCCTACGATTTTCTTTACAACTAATGGATATATAAGGTGCGCTTCAAATTGATTAACTATCAAATAAAGTCCGGCTACAATAAGGGCTAATGACGGACCACCTGTTGTAAATGCTATCGCAATAGCTGGAACAGCGGCTATAAATGAACCAAATATAGGAATAATTTCCATAATAGCCGTAAACAAACCTATCAAAAGAGCATAAGGGACTCCAATTATCATAAGCCCAAGATAAATAAGTAAACCAACCAAAAGCGACAACATAACTTGCCCTTGCATCCATAACCCTATCTTTTTTTGTGCGCGTCTCCACAGACTTATAATATATTCTTCCTGTGGCAGTGGTGTTATCGTTCGCAAGAAACCCTCCATACCATCCTCTTGAACAGCAAAATAAAATGAAAGAACTATTACAAATACAAGAGAAAACAATCCTCCAAAAATCGTAGCTACCAAACGAAATGCACCAGCAGACGAATCAACAAAAGCTTTTTGCAATGACGACAAAGACTGTATCAAAGTATCTGCACCAGAACTAGACGACAAGAAACTTGTAGCGCCCGATGTATCAAATGGCGCAGGAAGAGATACGGTTTCTATATACTTAGGAAGTGCGCTGCTAAGACCGTTCAATTCCCCAAGCATTGGAGGTAAAAACATATAAACAACACCAAAAATTGAACCAAAAACTATTAAATACATTATCAATACAGATAGCGCACGTGGTATTTTATACTTCATAAAGAAAAGCACCCCAGGACGAACAGACGAGGCAAGTACAATTGCAGTTATTATGAGCAACACTAAGTCACGCAAAGTCCATAACGCATACGCAATAACCCCAATTATTATTGTAGTAACAATAGTCCCCGAAGTAATAGAAATCGAATACCGTGTATCCTTCATATTATGAATAGTACCATAAAGAATGTTTGATTTTACTTTTATCACTAACCGCTAACCTTAACAAAGCTACAAACCCTATAATGCTGTTTTAATGTATTCTAAAAGTTCCGAAATTGCCATCCTTTTCTGATCTCCAGTATCCCTATCACGAACAGTTACTGTGTCTTTAAGTTCCGAAGTTTCTCCAAGGGTATCAAAATCAATCGTTATACAGAACGGAGTACCTATTTCATCTTGACGTCGATATCGTTTCCCTATGTTTCCGTTGTCATCCCACATGATTTGTGGAATATCTTTTTTAAGTTCCAAATAAACATTTCTAGCTTTTTCTACAAGCTCTGGTTTGTTTTTTAGAAGCGGGGATACCATTGCTTTTACAGGAGCAATGGCAGGAGGAAAAGCTAGATAAACACGCGGAGTGTCTCCCGTTATGTCTTCACGATATGCTGAAAACAAAACAGCCAGAATGGTTCTGTCGATACCGAGCGACGGTTCTATCACATGCGGCGTTATTTTCTCCTTTTTTGACTCGTCAAAATATTTAAGTTCAACACCAGAACCTTTTTCATGTGCAAGTAAATCAAAGTCTGTTCTATAGGCAAGACCCCATAGTTCTTTGCGCCCAAAAGGAAAATCAAACTCAAAATCAATAGTTCGTTTACTGTAATGTGCTCTATCCTCAGGTAATACTTCTAACTCATGTAGCGAACTGCTCTCAATTCCTATTGCATCAGCATATTGATTCAAACGAACACGCCAATTCTCAAATGCCATCTCCCACTCCTCTGGACGAACAAAATACTCTATTTCCATTTGCTCGAGCTCCCTCAAACGGAATATAAAATCTCGTGGTGATATTTCATTGCGAAAAGCCTTTCCTATTTGAGCTATACCAAAAGGAAGTTTTGGATGTACAGAGTCAATTATATTTTTGTAATTCATAAAAATACCAGCAGCAGTTTCGGGACGTAAATATACAGTTGCCGCATCATCTTCTGATGCCCCAGCATGTGTTTTGAACATCATGTTAAATTGGCGCGGTTCTACTGATTCATTTTCAGTACCGCAATGCTCACAGCTCCAAACCGAAACCGAAGTATCAGACTCTTCTGTGCCTTTTTTAGTTTTCTTTTGTACTTGGTCATCTCTAAAACGATGTTTACATTCTGTGCACTCAATCAGTGGGTCTGAAAAACCATCAACATGACCAGAAGCCTCCCATATCTTAGGATTCATTAAAATAGCAGCATCAACACCGTACATATTGTCGAGAGAATCGACAAACATTCTCCACCACAGACTTTTTAAGTTGTTTTTAAGAGCCACGCCGTATGGACCATAATCAAAAGTACCAGCCAAACCTCCGTAGATTTCTGACCCTTGAAAGACAAAACCTCTACGTTTTGCAAGTGACACTATTGTTTCCATATCTATGTCTTTTTTTGCTTCTTTCATAAGAAATACTTTACTCTAGAAAAACGTACTACGCTACTGCACAGAACTAGAACTACCCGAGTAAGATGGGTCTCGAGACAAATCCGTTGTTACAGGATTTGAAGTAACAGACACACTAACTTGAGCAAACCTATCGAACGCAGACAGTGTCGCTGGTGCAACTAGCTGCATCGCAGCACCTTGCTGGCTTGTGCTTGGGGTAACAGCAACCTGAAAAGCAGTTTGTGTTGATGAGCGCGCACCTAAGTCTCCGATGTTCCATGTAATTGTATGCTCACCAGAGTCATATACAATCGGACTATTTGCAGATTGGACAGCCTTTATAAACTGTACATCTGAAGGAAGGTTTGCTGAGACAACTCCGCCAGCGATATCACTTGTTGTGTTACTTGCATTCCAAACGACAGTGTACGTAGTTGTTTGGTTTGCGACAGCAGGAACTGGTCCAGTATTTGTAAACGGACCAGTAGAGTGAAGTGCGTATGCGTCTAGAGACATTGCCGTTGCAACTTTAATAGTCTTCGTTACAGATGAAGTTACAACTTCTGGCACATTACTTTGTCCTGTACGCTGACCAGACACTGTTACCGAGATTGTAATTATAGGACTACCAGACGGACTAGAGCTTGCTGTTTGTACTGGAGGAATTGCCGAGAATGTAAACGTTCCAACCCCCTGTGCACCAGGAGCTAGCATACCAAGCGATGCGTCTGAATCACGACTAAACACAATCGTTTTGTTTGATGACTGGTATTGACCTCGAACAACACTAACACTAGAGGGGTCAAATGATGCGCCAGAAAGAGACACTGTTATGTTTGCGTTTGTAATCGGAACATCAAGAGTGTTTGTCCATGCGAGCGACACGCTAGTTCGCGTGTTCGCAGCAATAACAGCTTGGTCAGCAGAACTTCCGTTTATATTCAATGATGTTGCTAAGAATGGTTTTGTGATATTTACAGTAGTTGTTTGCTTCATGTAGTCAACAGCTATTGAAGAATCAGAAGTACCATCTGTTGTACCTACAGCAAACCTAAATACTCTTTGTTCGCCGTTTTGACCAGCGATAGTACCAGTTATTTTCACAATAGATACAGCGCCTGGTTCTAATGTTCCTATAACAAAACTATTTCCAACAGGTTTTATAGATGTATTTGTTGGAGTAAATCCTGTCGGGTAATACACTCTCAAAACCACTCCAGCAAGAGGAGCTGTTGCGTTTGAACGTACAGTTGCAGTTAACGAGTATGGTTGTCCAGGAACAGTTTCAGGCGGGGCGTCAACAGAAACAGAAAGAGGTGTTGCAACAACAGACAGTGTGTAGCTTGATTTCTTTACAAAAATCGCATTTGAACCAACTGTTCTAAACTGAAGCGCTGCTGGAATTGATATAACATCTCCTTGACCACCAAACAAAACAACCTTTACCGTACGTTCAACACGTCCTCCAGCAGTAATAGTCCCAAGATTTTCGGTGTCATGAGTTAGCGATGTAAGAACGTTTGAGGCGGAACGAGTTCCTGCTGGAAAAGTAAGTGTTATATTTGCATCTTCTATTGGCGCTGGATTGTTATTTACAACAGAAAGTAACAACGATACCGTGTCGCCACCAGCGATAGTTGTTGGTCCTTTAATTGTTATAGATACGTTGTTTGTTGATACAGAACGACTACCTGAAAAAAACAAGTATGCCGCAACACCAGACGCAAGCATAAAAAACACAAGAGCTGACCAAAAAAACATCAAAGCTATTCTCACGTGTTTGTGTGGTACTTTTTTTACACCAGTAGCATGCTTCTCGTATGTCCACTTATGTTTTGATTTTTGAACCTCTCTAACAGAAAAATCACCCTTTGGAATAACAGGTGTTTCGTTTGCGGAGTAAAGTCGTTTCCTAGCTTCTTCCAATGAACCTAACGGGTCGTTTTTAGACATTAACGTAAGTATACAACATCACTACTCAAACACACTCTACAAACCAGAGGCCTCTATGCCATTGTTAACACGATCAACGAATAAACGTTTTGAAGCGTCAATTGTTTGCAATGTTTTCGTACTATATTGATTATCAATATCTTGCGGAATGTTACCAGCATCAAGCCCTAGCTTTTGTAAAATACGTAACGCAGCTAAACACTCCGCAGCATCCTGCAAATCTTCGGACTCATCACGAAGAGATATAAACAGCCCGTGTATTATAGTAAAAAACTCAGACTCTATTAAATCACCAGGCATAAGCCGCAACATAAGTCTTGTAACTCTTCCAACTCTAACGCGAGCATTTATAGAAATATAATTAAACCAATCTATATCTAATACAGCTCCAGAAACACGCCACATTTCTTTACCACGAACAAGTACTATTTTTGATTGAGCAAATGTCTGCAACGCTGGAGTTAATTTTGCACCTTGATTACGAATACTTTGTGCGTGCGCATGAACAACACCGAGTTCACTCGTAAGTATAACCACACGTTCACTCGCCTCTGAAACAGGAAACCGTGCCAGCACAATTCCACTTGTTGTATATTTATGACGCATGTTTAGTTATTGAAAAACTAACATTTCCAAAAGACAACGTTACCTCATACTTTAAGTTTTCTTTCAGACCAAACTCTACAGACGAAACTCCATTGATAGACACCTTACTCAAGGACTCCTTGCCAGTATCAGATATATATAATTTAATCTTATCTTTTGGAGACAAACCTTCTGATTTACGAGATTCTGCAAGAGCTCGTAAAAACTCGCGTACGTCTCCTTTTTTTATTAACTCGTCCGTGAGCTTTGTGTCTAATGAAAGCTCCTTTTCATTCATTTTTATATGCTCTACATTTACTTCTTCAGATACAATGTTTGCAAAGTCTGCAGGAAGCACTCCTTTAATAGATAGCTCTGTTAACGGCTGTCGAACTTTTACACCAGCTTTTTGACGGAGCATCAAAGCCTCAGAAGCTATCGAGCGAACATCCGACATGTTTTCCAAAAGCTCCTTGTCATCTGACGCAAAAAACATACTAACCACCCTACTCCAGTAGGAGTGTTTTTCTTCAGGCCACTCTGCAAGATGTACACTCTCTGGGTCTGAATCCATACGCGTGCTTTGGAATACCTGTTCAGATATAAACGGAGCAAGAGGTGCCAAAAGCAAAGATATTGTTCGCAACGTTTCTCGCAACGTTTCTATTGCAGCTCTGTCTCCCGCGCGTGCCCTATCGCGAATACGTCTAACATACCACTGTGACAAATCTTCCAACAACGCAGCTATAGAACGTGCGCCTTCAAAATATTTATACGCATCAAAATACTTAGTAACAGCAATTACTGTTTCCTGTGTACGTATCTTCATCCACCTATCTACTATTTGCAGCTGTGCATCATCACCCAATACTTCATTTTTGAATAAATCATAGAACTTTGTACTGTTATCAAACCATGACAATGTACGTGCCGATTCACGAACGGTTTTTTCATCAAAACTTTTTGACTCACCTGGTTGGTTAACGCTATACATCCAAAAACGCAACGTATCAGCGCCCCATCTAGAAATGGCGTCCCACGGGTCAACAACGTTACCTTTAGATTTTGACATTTTCTGTCCATTTTCATCCAGCAGATGCCCCAAACTAATAACATTTTTATATGCTTTCCCGCGCCCAACAAGAGTACCTATAGCAAGAAGTGTGTAGAACCAACCACGAGTTTGGTCAATTGCTTCAGATATAAAATCAGCAGGATAACCAACACCCTCTACCCACTCTTTATTTTCAAACGGATAATGTTCAGACGCAAAAGGCATTGCTCCTGAGTCAAACCACACATCCACAACTTCCTTAACACGATGCAGATCTTCTCCAGACGCACCTTCAAGAACAATGTCATCTATGTATGGTCTGTGCGGGTCAAGTTCAAAGTTCTCATTATGAGGAAGCGAAACAAAATTAAGTGGAACTATACCAGCATTATCCGGTACTGATATTTCCATCGATTCTTTACTCGAAAGTCCACGAGCAGATGCGTACAAAGCCCATATGGTTCTGGAATGAGATACCAGCAAGATACGTTTTCCTTTGTAGCGAGTTTCCAAATCATATAGAAGCGCGCCAACTCTTTTGCGGACATCGTTTAAAGTTTCTCCACCTTCTGGCGCTTTTGTAAAACGGTCTTCAAATTTCTCAAAAAATGCAGAGTATTCCTTGTATGGCTTGCTATCAAGAACCCCAACACCTATTTCTCGTATACGGTCCTCTAAAATAACTCGAGTATCTGGTATACCAAGCTCTTTTGCGATTATAGATGCTGTTTCTCGTGTTCTGGCAAATGGAGATGTAAATATAAAATCAAACTCGTCTTCAGTAGAAAGTTTTTTTGCACTTTCCAAAACTTCTGATCTGCCTTTTTCTGTAAGAACGTCCGTACTTGCAGATGCGACTGTTGTACTCGTAATTTGATTTACATTACTAGTTGCTTCTCCATGACGAATAGCAACGTACGTATTATGCCCGCTCTTCGTACGTTTTGATAACTCTTTTAGAGAACCTATAACAACACGTTCTGTTGCATCTTCGTTTTCCCATACAGGAAGTGGAGTTCCCCAGTATCTCTCACGACTAATTGCCCAATCTTTTGCTCCAGAAATCCACGCACCAAAACGACCATCACGAATATGTTCTGGTTCCCAATGCACATCTTTGTTTTGCTCAACCAATTCTGAACGTAAGTCATGCATGCGTATGTACCATGAATCACGAGCATAATAAATTAAAGGTTTTTTACACCTCCAACAAAATGGATAAGTATGTTCAAACTTTTTCTTTGCAGACAGGACTCCTTTTTTTGCAAGGTCTTTTATAATATCTACAGCGACATCTTCATCTTTTACCTGACGACCTGACAAAAAGTCAGTACCAGTCATAAAACTACCGTCAGGTGCCACAACATGAACTTTTGGAAGCTCAAATTCAGTTCCAAGCTCAAAGTCATCTTGCCCGTACATAACCGCTATATGGACAATACCTGTACCGTCTTCTGTTGTAACAAACTGTGCAGGATATATTTGAAAAGCTTTTTTAAACTTTGGTTCTTCTGATGATGGTGATAGTTTTTTAATGAACGGATAAATAGGCTCATATTTCATACCAACAAGTTCACTTCCCAACTGCTCCTCGATTATTTTATACTGACCCTCGTCACCAAACACGGTAGTAAGACGCTCTTTTGCCACTATAAAACGCTTTGCATCCCCTCCATTCTCAGTTTTTTTCTCAACTGTTACATACACAATGTTAGCGCCAACAGCAAGAGCCACGTTACCAGGTAGTGTCCATGGCGTTGTTGTCCATGCAAGAAACGATGTGTTCTTTTTACCTTTTACCCTAAATTCAACAGTTACTGAAAGGTCTTTAACATCTTCATACCCTTGTGCCAGCTCGTGTGATGACAGCGCAGTACCACAGCGAGTACACCAAGGAACTATTTTATAATCCTTATACAGACGTTCTTCCCGTTTAACGTGTTTCAAGATTGACCAAACTGACTCTATATAATCTGCGTCGTATGTAAAATACGCCTTACTATGGTCAACCCAATATCCTATTCTGTCTGTAAATTTCTGCCATTCGTCTATGTAACGCAAAACACTGCCGCGGCATTTTTTATTAAACTCAGCTATTCCGTATTCTTCAATATCTTTTTTCCCTGAAAATTTTAGCTCTTTTTCTATTCCAAGCTCAACTGGTAACCCATGAGTATCCCACCCAGCGCGCCTACGTACATGGAATCCACGCATTGTTTTATAGCGAGGTATAGCATCTTTAAAAGCCCGCGCCTCAAGATGGTGTATCCCTGGGCGACCATTTGCAGTAGGAGGACCTTCATAAACTATATACTCACCGTTTGGGGATTGCTTTTTAAGCGATTTCTCAAAAATATCATTATCTTTCCAAAATTCGAGGATTTTTTCCTCACGCTGTGCTATCTCTGATTTATCTTCATTACCCATAATCAATATACTATCGTCTTGTGACGAAAAAGGAAAATCCTCGATGCTACGCATCGAGGATTTGTAAA